>Ga0208300_100048_pt1 | contig 150394 bp, 140 predicted proteins | sample 23_taG_FD_184096 | JGI IMG/M metagenome (GOLD analysis project Ga0208300, IMG submission 184096) | Marine viral communities from Cariaco Basin, Caribbean Sea - 23_WHOI_OMZ (SPAdes) (version 2) | ecosystem: Environmental > Aquatic > Marine > Oceanic | place: Caribbean Sea: Cariaco Basin...
ACCCAGTCTTTACTGCTCAGTTTTTTTAGCTCTGCCCAGGTCATATAACCCTGACCACCAACCGCGTCGGTGTTTACGAAGATGGTATAGGGTATCTGTTGTTGATCCAGTATCGGTGCCGCAACGTTGTAGACGGATTCGTAGGCGTCATCAAAGGTAATCGCAACTTGATTGCTTTGCGGCGCGTTACCGGAGAGTGCCGCACGAGTTGCCGGCCCCAATGAGACCACGTCTAGCCCCAAATCGGAAATCATTTGCAGCTGCGCCTCAAAAAGAGAGCGTGATGTGCTGGTTGCCGGTGGCGTGCTGTCGGCCACATGGTGATATTGAAGCACCACCAAGTCGGCTTGGGCTGTGTAGGGAAGAGCCATCATCAATGACAGAGCGGGCAAGAACATCAGTTTTCTGAAATTGATCATGAGCAGGGCATTCCAATTGACGCGAGGGGGTACGTTACGAATAGTGCGCTTTCAGGACTGCGAACGCATCGTTCAGGTGCTGCACTTGCACAGTACTGCCACCGCGATCGGGGTGGACTTTCATCATCAGCTTTCTGAAGCGACGCTTGGCAGTGTCGAAGGTTGGCGGTACTGACTCAAACCCGAGAACCTCGGCAGCCGAGGCTACCGACGCGCTATTCGGTTTTTGCACTATTGTACCTGTCCAGAAGCGATCCATCATGTCAGCAATTTCAGTGTTGGACAGATAGTATTGTTTCAGGTCCATGTAAAATTCCCGCAGTGAATCTTTTGCCCCCGGCAAGGAGGTATTGCCTGATGAACTGGCCGGGCAAAGGCGAATCTGGAGTGGCGATAGCTGTATGTGTTCCCCCGCGGGGAACAGTTCGTCATTGAGACGATACAGTGCGTGAAACAGCAGAAAGTGTACGGGGTAGAGTTGTTCGGTGCGGGTAAAGTCGACGGACCCGATCACTTGCCAACGCTCACTTTGAAGCGTTTTGATCAAAGCCAGTTCGCTAAGCCCTGACGGCCCCGCTGCCCGAAGCTCGTGCTCAGCCGCTATCATCAGATGCTCAACCTGTTGATTTAACACGTTGAACTCGTCGTGGGTGTTTCTGTCGATTGGGCGGGCTGTAGGGTCAGTTGTCATGCTCGCATGGTATGTCAGTCAGCTTTAGCTTGGAAGGGTGCCGAGCGCAGGTAACCCGCCAAGGAACAGGTCGGTGGAGAACTTCGCGGCACGTTCCGCCTCATTTTGAATGCCGTTCGGACAGGTTCGCGCCTTTCGTGCTACGAGCAGGCTCATGTCATAGGCAACCCCGAAGAACGTGGCACACAGATATTCCGGGTCGGTTTCAGGCAGGAGTCCGCTCTCTATTGCGGTGCGAACATCCTGCTCCAGCGATAGCAGGGTCAGGCCGAGGATGTCAGAACCAAAAAGATTCCTCAGCGCCCGTTGGTTCTGATGGGCCAATTCATAGATTATCGGATCTTTGGCGGTGGCCAAATAGAGCGCGTGGTAGGTGGAGTAAATCAGTTCTTTGGTTGAGCTCGCTGAATTTCGGCGGTTCGACATATTGTCGTTAAGGGAGGCCAGAAAATCGGTCAGCAACGCGGCAAAAATATCTTGTTTGCTCGAAAAGTAGTTGTAGAAGGTGCCCGAGGCGAGGCTCGTCTTGCGCACAATGTCACGAATAGAGGTATTGTCATAGCCGTTTTCCTGAAAACAATCTCTGGCGGCTACCAGGATGGCTCGACGGTTACGAAGCCGATTAAGTGCGCGTTTACCCGTAGTTTCCGGCTTTGAGTTCAACATATCCATGTTGCTGTCCTGTCCCTGAATGTTTGTCATGCGTATAATTCCGGGCTCACTTACCTCGTGAGCGTAGAACTGATGTCTGAAGCAATGTCTGTCAAATCTGATCCCCAACCGGCTTCCGAGCAAGAACGCCTCCGCAAAGTGGAGCTGAATAAACTCCAGAAACGCTTGCGCCGAGAGGTCGGGCAGGCCATTGCTGAGTATTCGATGATAGAGGCCGGCGACAAAGTTATGTGTTGCTTGTCCGGAGGCAAAGATTCCTACGCGATGCTGGACATACTGCTCAATCTTCAGAAGAGCGCTCCGGTCAACTTCGAAATCATTGCCGTTAATCTCGACCAAAAGCAGCCCGGTTTTCCGGAAGAGGTGCTCCCAGCCTATCTGGATGCGCTTGGGGTCGAGTACCACATCATTGAGAAAGACACCTATAGCATTGTTAAGGAAAAAGTCCCGGAAGGGAAGACTACCTGTGGTTTGTGTTCGCGCCTGCGCCGCGGAATTCTTTATAACTTTGCCGAAGAGCATGGGGTGACAAAAATAGCCCTTGGCCATCACCGGGACGATATACTGGAAACCTTGTTTCTGAACATGTTCTACGGCGGCAAGCTAAAGTCGATGCCGCCTGTTCTGCATAGCGATGATGGCCGCAATACTGTGATCAGGCCTTTGGCTTTTTGCCGGGAAAAAGACATCGCACGGTATGGTGAGCTTCGCGAATACCCCATTATTCCCTGCAACCTGTGCGGCTCTCAGGAAAATCTGCAGCGTCAGGTGATCAAAGACATGCTGCAAACCTGGGACAAGCAGCATCCGGGGCGCCTTGAGACCATGTTCCGTGCGGTGTGTAACGTGGAGCCTTCTCATCTTGCTGACCCGAATTTGTACGATTTCAAGGAAGGAAAGCGTTTGGGGGGCAAGCGCCAGGCTGTAGTGCAGAGTGCAGAGCCCGAGCCGGACTTTGGGCGCTTGGATGTACTGAATCTGTAGTCTTTAGAGGTTCAGTAACGCCTGAACAGGCAGCGTCCATAATCCAAACAGAATCAACAGGAGTCCGCTGATTTTGCGTACGCCCTGATGACTTTTGATGCCCCGGATCCACTGTGCTGCGTATCCGGTTGCCAGCATCGAGGGCAGGGTGCCCAGACCAAAAAAGAACATGGTGAGTGCCGCACTGGGCACGGTAGGCTGAAGTGCAGCCCAGCCCAGTGTGCTATAAACCAAGCCGCAGGGCAGCCAGCCCCACAAAGAACCCAGCGCCAGTGCTTGGCCCGCGTTATTGACAGGAAGAAACCGTTTGGTGAGTGGAGACAAGGCTCGCCATACCGGTGCGCCCGCGCGTTCGATATAGCGAATCCCTTGCCACCACTGACCCATCGACAACCCCATGAAGATCAATAGTGCTCCGGCGAGCGTCATAAGCAGCAGGCCTGCCCAGGCCCATTGGCCGGCCGCCTGGGTGCTCAGCAGAGCTACGCCCGCTGCAATCAGTGAATAGCTGCCAATACGGCCGAAGTTGAACGCCAGTAACATCAAGGTCTGGCGAAACCGGAAACCGCGGCCGACTGGCAACGCCATAGAGAGAGAGGCGCTTATGCCCCCGCACATGCCCAGACAATGAGTACTTCCAAGAAGGCCAATCGCAAAAGCGCTGGAATAGCTGAGGTAGAGTTCGGGTTGCATGATCAGGGTTAGCCTGAGCGTTTGGTTTCGTTGCCGGACCCGCTGTCGCTTTGCTTATCTTTTGAGGATGCTTTCGAAGGGCGCGCCTCTGTGGGGATCATGTCTTTATCGTCGTCGTGCAGGATCCGGTGCGCGGGCCCGTCCAGATCGTCATATTGACCGCTTTTTACCGCCCACGAAAACAGCAGGATACCCAAAGCAACCAGCATCAGCATCAGGGGAATCAGAAGCATGACAATGTTCATTGTAAACTCCTAGGTGTTACGTCGAGCTCGGCTAAGTCGAAGCGCATTCAGAACGACGATGAGTGAGCTGAGAGACATGCCAATCGCGGCAAGCCATGGTGGCACGAGCCCGGCCGCAGCCAAGGGCAACGCTGAGACGTTATAGCCGAACGCCCAAATCATGTTCTGGCGGATGATATGGCGGGTTTTCTGGCTTGTATGGATGGCCTCAACAAGTTGATAAAGCTGGCCGTTCAACAACACCGCATCGGCCTTCAGCTGTGTCAGATCAGCGGCGGTACCCATAGCAACTGAAATGCCCGCACCGGCCATTGACGGCAAATCATTCAAACCGTCTCCTACCATCATAACACGGTGGCCTTCCTGGCTCAGCTTGTTCAGAACCTCGAGCTTTTGTTCGGGTGATGCTTCGCCGATGGCTCGGGAAATTCCGAGCTCCGATGCGACCTGTTGGACGTGTCCCGATCGGTCACCGCTGAGCAGAACGGTTTCAATACCCATGCTCTGCAGCTTGCGGATTGCCTTGGTGGCATCGTCTCGAATTCGGTCGTCTAACTGGAAGCTGGCCAGCCAGTGAGAGGTTGTCGCTAGCCAAATTTCCATACCACTTGCCGTACCAGCGTCCGGTTCGGGCGCGTTCGTGTGGCTGGCAACAAACGCTTTGTGACCGATAAAGACTGCCTCGCCCTCAAATTCTCCGGACAAGCCACCGCCCAGATGGTTAGTGACGTTGGTCACCGGCAGCGACGACATACTATGAAACACTTTTGCGATTGGATGCTCAGACTGCTTTTCCAGGCCGGCGGCGATTCTCAGACACGTCGCTTCGTCAAGCGGGCCGAAAACAGCTTGGCTGGTTAGTGTAAGTTCTCCACGGGTGAGGGTGCCGGTTTTGTCGAACACAACGGTATCGATTGCGTTCATCGATTCCAGTGTGTGGCCTCGGGTGGGAAGGAATCCGAGTTTTCTCAAACGCACGGTGGCAGAGGTGATGGCGGTAGGTGTCGCCAACGAGAGCGCGCAAGGGCAAGTGGCCACCAGAACCGATAGGGTAATATCAAAGGCATTGTCGGCACCAGCCAACCACCAGCCGATCCAGACGACCGGCGCGAGTATCAGAACCCGGCCAACAAATTTGCCGGCAATCCGGTCAGCCATTCGGGCGACCGGTGGCTTCTCGGATTGGACCCGGTCCAGCACCCGAAGAATGCCTGACAAGCGTGTCTGCGCACCGGCGCGAGTTACCCGAATGTCCAGCGGATTTTCGCCGTTGACGGTGCCGGCATGAACCGTATCGCCGGGTGAACGGGTTTCTGGTAGATATTCACCGGTCAGTGCCGCTTCGTTCAGCGTGGATTGGCCGGAAAGGATGACTCCGTCGGCAGGCAGGGTTTCACCCGGTCGAACCCGGACAACATCATTCGCTTTGATCTGGTGTGCAGGAACAATCTCCGCTTCGCCGTCAGTGACCAATGCGGCAACCGCCGGCTGGAACCCGGCCAGAGCGTTGCCACTCAGCCCTGCGCGATAACGGGCCTGTACTTCGATGTAGCGGCCGAGAAGCAAGAAGAAGGCGAACATACATACTGACTCGAAGTAGACCTCTTCTCCGCCGAATACAGTCACCCAGGTGCTTGCTGCGTAAGCCAGTCCTATCGCGATTGCGACCGGCACATCCATGGTCAGGTGTCGTGAGATGAGGTCGCGTCGAGCATTCCGGAAGAACGGTCGGGCGCTGTAAAACACCACCGGCGTGGCCACGAGAAAACCGAACCATCGGAACATATTGATGAATTCGGGTGACAACTCGCTGATGATCTCGAAATACAGTGGGAAAGCCAGCATCATGCTTTGCATGGTGGCAATACCGGCCACGGCAAGGCGAATAAGCATTGAACGATTTTCAGCTTTGAGTGCTTGCTCCGCAGCATCCGCTTGGTAGGGGCGTGCGGTGTAGCCCAGTTCGTAGATGGCGGTCAGCAGCTCACTCAAGTGAGCTTGTTCGGGCGACCACACCAAGCGGGCACGCTGAGTGGTATGGTTTACGGTAAAGCTCTGCACACCGGGTTGGTGCTTCATGTGATTTTCAATCAACCAGATGCACGCTGCGCAGGTGATTTCTCCGATCAGCAATTGTGCTTCTTGCCCGGCCTTGACGGGTGCCACAAACGACTGCTGTACCAGCGGGTGGTCCAGTTCGCGCAAACGCAGAAGTTCGGATTCGCTGAGCTCTCTTGGCGTGCTGGCAGGTTTCGTGCGGATGTCGTAAAAGTTCGTCAGGCCTTCCTGATGGATGGTCTGGCATACTGCTTTACAGCCCTGGCAACAAAAATGCTGCTCTTGATCGTCAAGTTTCAGGGTAATCGCCGGATTACCCTCGGCAAGCTCGCCACAATGGAAGCAAGTGGTGGGGGTCACTCTTGAACGTTAGCCTTTGCTTTAATGGTGATAGGCTGCTCGGCGGGTAACCAGAGCTCACCTTTGACGCGCCAGTCGTTGTCGGGGCCTTTCACGTCGTAATACCAGCGGCCTTCGAGGTCTTCGAGCGTTCGCCCGGAATATTCACCTGCCGCCAAGCGATTAAATTGCACCACGCTATCTTTATCTTCAATCGTAGGGTGATAAAGGTGAAGAACCAGATACGGAAACTCAGCAGGACCGTCCTTCGTGTTCAAGGTAAGCGTAGCTTTACGGTTAGCCAGCTGCAGTTGCCCTGATACCTGCATTTCGGACGCTTTCTGATCTCGAGCAATGGCCATGTTGATGCCACGGCCTTCCTTCGAGTAATCGTCCGTGACCATGGCGGTATCCAGATTCACGGAAACCGCGAGCATGGTCAGCCCAAAGGTGATGGACGCAAGCGGAAAAATCGTCAAAAACCAGAACCATGGCTGGCGGTACCAAGGCGCTACGGGGGTGTTGTCAGTCATAATGCAATTCGTCTCAAATTAAATATTAATGCCGTGCGTAACGATTAACGTGGCCTTGGACCTACAAATCGGCTTTCAGTTTCAAGCTGAAGTGACGGATCGGTTTTTGACACGGCACGGAAGCTGATCGTGTTGTTGGTTTGCTCAATCGACTCGGGAATCACGTCAACCACGGTCGGTAATGACAGGTTCTCACCGCTTTTAATCTTTACACTGGTTTGCGTCAGTATGCGGATGCCTTCCATGCCATCTACGGACAGCTCGAACGTTTGCGGGACTTCCGTCATATTCTGAAGTTTCAGGGTGAAGGAGTTCTCCACCCGGCCTTCGCCATTGAACTTAAAGAGTGCACCGCGATCCCGTATTACCTCGAGTTTGGCAGGCACACGCGTGCCGATAATGTAACCCACTGCGCCAATCATCACCGCCAACAGAAGGCCGTAGCCAACCGTTCGGGGTCGAAGCAGTTTCGAGGTCTTTCCTTCGAGTTCGTTTTCCGTGGTATAGCGGATCAAGCCTTTCGGATAATCCATTTTCTCCATGATTTCGTCACAGGCATCAATGCAAAGGGCGCAGCCAATGCATTCGTACTGAAGGCCGTCTCGAATATCGATTCCGGTAGGGCAAACCTGAACGCACTGTTCGCAGTCAATGCAGTCCCCCAGGCCTAACTCAGCTGGCTCTACGCCTTTTTTACGCTTGCCTCGAGGCTCACCCCGGTTCGGATCGTAGGATACGATGCGAGTATTCTCATCGAACATGACCGACTGGAATCGCGCGTAAGGACACATATACAGGCATACCTGTTCCCGCATCCAGCCGGCGTTCAGGTAAGTTGCTACAGTAAAGAAGCCGACCCAGAAATAGGCCCAGCCATTTGCCTGCAGCGTGAACATGTCCACGATCAGTTCGCGGATGGGATAAAAGTAACCAATGAACGTGATGCCGGTCGCCAGCGCGACGAGAAACCAGAGCGTGTGCTTGATCGTTTTTTTCGTGATCTTCCCGGCCGAATTGGGAGCTTTGTCGAGCTTGATCCGCTTATTGCGATTGCCTTCGACCTTCTCCTCAATCCACATGAAAATGAACGTCCACACGGTTTGTGGGCAGGTGTAGCCGCACCAAACGCGTCCGAACAATGTGGTTATGAAAAACAGCCCAAATGCAGAGATAATAAGCATCGCAGACAGCAAAAAGAAATCCTTCGGGTAGAAGGTCATGCCGTAAAGATGGAACTCCCGGGCAGGGAGATCGAAATGGATCAGTGGCTGGCCGTCCAGAGTCAGCCAGGCAAACAGAAAGTACATTCCCATGAGCGCCACAAGGCTAACGTTGCGGATTCGCTGGAACACACCTTTGACTTCTTTTACGTAGATCTTTTCACGGCTTTCGTAAAGATCGTAGGTTCCGGGATTCTTATTGTTGTCGGAAGGGTTAGGATCTACCTGCTTTACAGGAATCTGCTTGCTCATGGATACCTCCCGGTAAATAAACGTGCTGGGAGCGGGCCTCGGAGGGTCTGCGGATCTTTTCAAGCCTGTACCCGCAGGGCAGATACAGGGTTGAAAAGACCAGGCCGGGGGTTAACCGGCCGGGTTTGATTCAGTTTGACAAGCTGTAAACGTAAGCTGCCAGGATATGAATCTGGTCATCTGTCAGACGGCCCTGCTGAGCCGGCATCTGATTCTGACGACCGTTGACAACGGTTTCTTTAATCCACTCGTAAGTAGAGCCATAGAGCCAAATGTTGTCAGTCAGGTTGGGGGCGCCTACCGCCTGCATACCGGTGCCGTCAGCACCGTGGCATGCCGTACACGCTTGTGCGAACACAGCGGCACCGGCTTCGGCAGCTTCAGCGTCCTTTTCACGACCACTGAAACTCAAAACGTAGTTAACTACTTGGTCAACCTGCTCATTGGTCATGTTAGGCATAACCCCTTTGGGGGTCATATTGCCTTGGCGGCCCTGTGCGATTGAGTGCAAAATTTGCTCAGGTTCACCGCCCCACAACCAGTCATCATCCGTCAGGTTAGGGAAGCCCACCTGGCCGCGAGCTGCGGTGCCGTGGCACACAGAGCAGTTGTTTGCAAACAAACGCTGACCGATTTTCATAGCATCTTCGTTCTGAGCGAGCTCAGGAATTGCTGTTTCGCCAAACTGCGCGTAGATCGGGCCATATTTCTCGTCGGCTTCCTGTACTTCGGCTTCCCACTGGTTAGTGGAAGTCCAGCCCAGAAGGCCTTCGTAGTTGCCTAGCCCCGGATAAAGAGCCAGGTAGCCGAGGGCAAAGACACAGGTGCCCAGATACAGATAGAACCACCACTTCGGTAGCGGGTTGTCGTATTCCTCAATGCCGTCGTAAGAGTGGCCTGTGGTGTTTTCGGTTTCAGTATTGTTTGTCTGCCCTTTTCGGGTGGCCAACAGCAGCCAGGCGCAACCAAATACGGTACCGAGCACGAGAACGATGACCCAGACGCTCCAAAAGGTACTCATTGCTTTTTCTCCGTTTTTTCCTGTTCGAGCGTACGCTTATCCACTTCGTCATCTTCGAACGGCAAATGTGCTGCCTCGTCATTGGCTTTCTTACGGTGGGCGCTGTACGCCCACCAGATGATGCCGAAGAACGCTGCCATTACTATAAGAGAGTGGATTCCGCGTAACTCATTAATATCCATGGGATCACCGTTTCTCTGAAAGCACGGTGCCTAACTGCTGCAGGTACGCGACCAGTGCTTCAATTTCAAATTTACCTTTCAGCTCATCGGCTGCACCGGCAATTTGTTCGTCGGTATAAGGAACGCCAAGCGTTTGCAGGGTTTTCATGCGAGCCTCGATAGAACCGTGGTCTGCACGGTTCTCGAACAGCCATGGAAACGCCGGCATGTTGGACTCGGGCACCACGCTGCGAGGGTCAAACAGGTGCTGACGCTGCCAGGCATCTGAGTAACGACCGCCAACACGGGCAAGGTCCGGTCCGGTACGCTTGGAGCCCCAGAGGAACGGACGGTCGTATACGAACTCGCCCGCAACGGAGTAGTGACCATAGCGCTCAGTTTCCGCACGGAAAGGACGGATTTGCTGGGTATGGCACACGTGGCAGCCTTCACGGATGTAAATGTCCCGGCCTTCCAGTTCCAGTGCGTTCAGAGGCTCCAGGCCCTCGATCGGCTGGTTCACTTCTTTGTGGAAGAAGAGGGGGACGACTTCAGCCAGAAAGCCGCCGCTGATGGTAATGATCATCAGCACAATCATCAGGCCAAGGTTTTTCTCGATAATTTCGTGTTTCATCTGGTGATTCTCCCCTTAGGCCGCCTGAGTTGCCGCATTGTTTACGGCAACCGCTTCTTTCTGACGTACGGTCATGTAGACGTTGTACGCCATGATCAGCATGCCAGTCAGGAAGGTGGCACCGCCGATGAAGCGAACCAGATAACCCGGGTACGAAGCCTCAAGAGCTTCCACGAAGCTGTAGGTCAGAGTGCCGTCTTCGTTGACCGCACGCCACATCAGGCCCTGCATAATGCCGTTAACCCACATCGCTGCGATGTACAGAACGGTACCAACCGTTGCAAGCCAGAAGTGAACGTTGATCAACGACGTGCTGTACATTTCTTTCACGCCCCAAAGTTTCGGGATCAAATGATAGATTGAACCAATACTGATCATGGCTACCCAGCCCAGCGCGCCGGCGTGAACGTGGCCGATGGTCCAGTCAGTGTTGTGAGACAGTGCGTTGACGGTTTTGATAGCCATCATCGGACCTTCGAAGGTGGACATCCCGTAGAACGACAGAGAAACCACCAGGAAGCGAAGAATGGGATCAGTGCGCAGCTTATGCCAAGCGCCAGACAAGGTCATCATGCCGTTGATCATGCCGCCCCAGGAAGGTGCGAGAAGGATCAGGGACATGACCATACCGGCAGTCTGAGCCCAGTCCGGGAGTGCGGAGTAGTGCAAGTGGTGGCCACCTGCCCAAACGTAGGTCGCAATAAGTGCCCAGAAGTGAACGATAGACAAGCGGTACGAATAAACAGGGCGATCAGCTTGTTTAGGTACGAAGTAGTACATCATGCCCAGGAAGCCCGCAGTCAGGTAGAAACCTACCGCGTTGTGCCCGTACCACCACTGCATCATGGCATCGGTAACACCGGCGTATGCAGAGTAAGATTTGAAAGCCGTTGCTGGCAGCGCCATGTTGTTGAAAATGTGCAACATAGCAACAGTCACGATAAAGCCGCCATAGAACCAGTTGGCGACGTAGATGTGAGGGGTGCTGCGCTTAGTGATTGTTCCAAAGAATACCAGGGCGTAAGTTACCCAAACGATGGTAATGGCGATGTCGATCGGCCATTCAAGTTCAGCGTATTCTTTGGTGGAAGTCAGCCCCATCGGTAAGGTGATAACGGCTGAAAGAAGAATGGCTTGCCAGCCCCAAAAAGTGAAAGCGGCGAGGCCATCGGAAATCAAACGTGCCTGACAAGTTCGCTGAACAACATAGTACGATGTCGCGAACAGGGCACTACCACCAAAACCGAAGATAACGGCGTTGGTGTGCAGCGGCCGGAGACGGCCGAAATGCGTGAAGGGTAGATCGAGGTTGAGAGATGGCCAAACCAGCTGTGCTGCAATCAGCACACCCAGAGCCATGCCAACAATACCCCACACTACTGTCATGATGGCGAACTGTCTCACCACCTTGTAGTTGTATGTCAGGTTTGCGTTTACTGTGCTCATAGCCTTACCAATGGGTTCAGGATGGGGAAATTATGCGGTCGCAAGTATGGAGAAACCATGACCCCTTTGCAATGACTCAAGTCAACTACTGACATTCGTCAAATCTGCAAGAATCGGCAACGTTGCCAGAGGGTTGGCTTAGATTCTTGATGCGTAAAAGGGGCTTACAGGTTTTTCTCAAGGCCCATATGATACCGCTTGATAACATTAAGGTGAATGTTGTGGTTCGAATTACTAATAAAAGCTATCCGAAAGGCGCGGAAACCGTTCTGGTTCTTGCGCACGGCGCAGGGGCGCCCGCGGATTCCCCCTTTATGGAACAGTTGGCTGAAGAGTTGGAGGGGCAGGGGGTTGCCTGTGTTCGTTTTGAGTTCCCTTACATGGAAAAGCGTCGGGAAGACGGGAAGAAACGGCCTCCCGACAGAGCGCCGGTTTTGCTTGAGGCTTTCAGAGAGCAGATTCAACAGGTTCGAGCGGAGGTGGGTGCCCGGTGCCGACTTGCCATCGGAGGCAAATCGATGGGAGGGCGCATGGCGTCGCTGGTTGCCAGCGAGGGTGATGCTCAGGTGGACGCGGTGGTTTGTTTTGGCTATCCCTTTCACCCCCCGGGTAAGCTTGATCGTTGGCGTATTGATCATTTGCCCAACGTGACCTGCCCGCTTTTAGTGTTACAGGGAACGCGCGACCCGTTTGGCAAACCGGAAGAGATTGATGCGCAGGGTAATATAGAGGGTATCACCCGGCTTTGCTGGCTCGATGGCGGCAATCACGATTTCGCCACCTTGGTTAAGCATCCGTTAGAGCAGTCTGATCTCATTCGCGAAGCAGCAAAGATAACCCGCCAGTTTTTGGAGGATTACGCTGGAGCTTGAGGCGCTGCTCGCGCGCAGGTGAGGGTGTCCCGCCCTCGGTCTTTCGAGGTATAGAGTGCTTCATCCGCGCTTTGAAACAAGTCTTGCGCATTTTGGTGGCCGGCGAACTCTGCAATGCCCGCGCTCATGGTGACCGTGACTGTTTCACCGGTTGGCGCATTCATACGTTGGGTGCGGATGGTTTCGAGAATACCGGTACATATGCGGACTGCGCCGTCGGTATCCGTATCGGGCAGCAGCAGAGCAAACTCTTCGCCGCCGAATCGCACCGCAACATCACGGGGGCGTTTTACACGTTCTGCCAGAATGTCGGCGATCAGCCGTAGGCAAGTGTCGCCGAAGTCGTGCCCCCAAGTGTCGTTAATGCGTTTGAAGTGGTCTGCATCAAGCAGTGCAAGGGTCAATGGTTTCCCGGTTCTTTGGGCTTCGAGGCAAAGTTCGGGGAGTAGGCTGTCCATGTGCCTTCGGTTATGCAAGCCGGTGAGGGCATCTTTAAGGCTCAAGGCTTCAAACTTTCGATTCGCCTGCTCAAGCCGATACATGGCGGTACGTAACTGCGAGGTACGTTCGTGAACTTTTATTTCCAGCTCACTGCGGGCTTGATGTTCAACATTTAATAGCTTTTCGTTCAACAGTCGCCAACGTTGTACCAGTGCGTAGTTTATAAGGACAACTTGCGCGCCAACCACGGCCTGCATCATCACTTCTCGCGCCAGGTAGTCTCCCAGGTACCCGAAAGCAGCGGAGGCATAAAACAGGGCGCCCACGACCATCACCGCCCAGGCCGCCAAGTACCAAAATGCCGGCTGATACCCCTGACGCCAGCGAAGCGTTGCAACAATGGTCAGAATTCCGATGACGGCCAGGACAAAAACCGTGTTGATCAGAATGGATTTGGTATAAGGCATCACCAAAGTCAGTGCAAGTAACCCAGCACCGATCCACGCCAGTGTATGCAGTGCTTTACCGGATAGCGTGCGCCGCGGAACCTCCAGAAAAGACCAGCCGAACAGTGTCATGGCCAGACCAATCAGCGCGAGCAGGAAAGGGATCGAAAGATTCGACAGTTGAGAGTTCTCCGGCCAGAAATACTGGTTCGCAAAGCCGCCCATGGCAAACAGGAACATGGCCATTGAGGCCGTGTTGAAAGCATTGAGAAGGTAATAGCGGGTGCCAGAGCTGACATATAGCAGAAGGTTGAAGATCGCGAGTATGACCAGTGCACCGTAAAACAGCCCATGAATCAGCGTCTGGTGGTTGCTTTCCTCAATGGCTTGTTCAGGTGTGACCAAACTTAGTGGGATATTGAGGGCGCCACTGCTGTGAACTCGTATATAAATCGTGGCGGCTTCGTCGGCAGCCAGTGTGACGGGGAGCAGGTAATAGCGGTAGTCTATGCCCCGGCTTGCAAAAGGTGTGTGATCTCCCGTGATTAAATCCGGTGCTGGGTCATGCCCTTTTTGGGTTTCACGTTTTAGCCAAAACGTGATCTCGTCAAGTAATGGGTAATTGAGCTTCAAGTACCAGAGGGATTGCCGGGTACTCGTGTTTTTTAGTGTGAGCTTGATCCAGTAGGTAGCTTGAGTGTGACTAAAGACCAAGTCGTGCCCACCGGCAGGTCGCCACGTTAACGCGCCGGGAAGTTTGTCCGGGGCCGTGGCCAGGTGAGCAGGTTCGCCCGGGTTGGTGACGGCATAACAGAGATAGTGGTTAATGGTTTGGCGCGCATCAGCATGGTTGACCACAAGTGTTGGGCATTGGCTTTGGGCGAGGGCATCGGAGGCCACGAATAGACTGGCCAACATAAGGAAACTTGAAAGTATCCAGAACCGTGTGCCGAGCATCGTAGGCGTTATCTGTTTAAAATGAGGGTTAACTGTAGCGCGAGTAATCAAGTATCACTGTTAAGCAGGTTAAATTTCATCCCTGTCGGTGTGTCAGAAATCCGGCATAAACTGAATACGTAGGTAATGAATGCAGCAGGTAATGTTGATATGCCGGCCCGGCTTTGAGGCGGAAGCCGGGCAGGAACTGATGGATCAGGCCGCAGAGAAGGGTGTTTTCGGGTACTTCCAGCCTGAGCGGAATTCCGGTCAGGTACGTTTTACGATCGCGGGCAGCGAATCCGCCGAGGCGCTGATGGCTCGGCTGCCCATGAACCAGCTGGTATTTTCTCGTGATTGGTTTGCCGTGGTGGGTGAGTGTGAGCTGCCAGCAAAGGATCGGGTAGGGGCGATCGTGGCTTTTCTTCGGGAACAGGATTGGTTGGGCGGTGATTGCGCTCGCGTCGAGGTACGCTTGCCCGAGAATAACGAAGATAAGGACCTCGGTAACTTTTCGCGAAAATGGGTTGCTCCTTTATCTCGGGGATTGCGCGAAGCAGGTCTGTTGATGGCCGACGCGAAAGCACCGGCTAAAGTTCGCTTGGAAGTGCTGCTTAGTGACTTCGGAACCGCCGTAGTCGGATTTAGCTTGGAAGGCAATCGTTCGCCTTTCCCTGACGGTATTCTTCGTTTGCGCCTGCCAGCCTCAGCTCCAAGCCGTTCAGCCCTGAAGCTGGAAGAAGCCTGGAAGGTATTTCTGCCGAAAGAGCGCTGGCTGGACTATCTCGGGGGTGGCAAAAAAGCCGTCGATCTCGGGGCAGCGCCGGGTGGTTGGACCTGGCAGTTAGTGCAACAGGGTATGTTGGTGTCAGCGGTTGATAACGGGCCGATGAACCCTGAACTGATGGCGAGCGGGCACGTTGAGCACGTGGTGGCCGATGGTTATAGTTGGCAGCCCAAACGCGCGGTCGATTGGATGGTGTGTGACATCATTGATAAACCCCAGCGCACGGCTAAGTTGGCCGTTGAGTGGCTTGGCAACAGGCTTTGTCGCTACACCGTATTTAATCTGAAGCTTCCGATGAAAAAGCGTTACGAAGAGTGGCTGACTTGCCGGGACATCATCACCCGGGGGCTGGAGGAGGCGGGCCTCAACTGCACGCTAAAGGCCCGGCATCTGTATCATGATCGCGAAGAAATCACGTGCTTTATTGAGCGGCACGAATAGAATTTTCAGGGCATAGGGCTTTGATACAGAACGGTGATATGCTCATCTTGATCCATCATGGGCACCAGCTCTGACATCAGGTCCTTACGCTCTTCGGAATTGTACCAGCGGTCCCAATCAAATTCGGAGCGCCAATTGGCCAGAGTAATGCGGTGGTTGGGGTCCTTGCTGTCGACCAGAGTTTCGCCAGAGATAAAGCCGGGAGCACTGACCGCTTGCTGCAGCACCTTTCGGGCGCGATCTTCGTAAGCGGCTTCAAGTGTCTCGGCAATGTGGCGTTCAATCAAAACCCGAATCATGTAAGTCTCCCGTTTTTTCGTTGCTATAAACAATAATTTAGCACCGAATTCTTAAAATCACGAGAACTAGAGGAAGTTACCCTTGTCGGACCAGAATTTTCACGCGGAATTGGATACTCGGGGTTTATTTTGCCCGGAACCGGTGATGATGCTGCACACGCGCATTACCGATGTGGAGGTCGGGCAGGTATTAAAAGTGATTGCGACCGATCCCTCGACCACTCGGGATATTCCTCGATTTTGTCAGTTTTTGGGGCACGAATTACTCGAGCATGGCGAACAGGGCGGGGAGTTTGTGTATCTGATCAAGCGTTGTGACGCCTGATCAGATAGATGACCTTTAACCTTGCGCCGCTGAGGTGAGCTGACCGAGGTGATTGAGGAATTCCTGCTTGTTCATCTCACCGAGAATGCGGGCCTGGGCCAATTCTTCACCTGTGCCGTCGTAAAACAGAATAGACGGAGGACCGAACAAGCCAAGCTCGTCAAGAAGTGCTTGTTGGGCTGGCGTGTTGTCGGTCATATCGATTTGCAACAAGGTGAAAGGCCGAAGCGCCTGAATTACGTCTGACTGATTGAATACATTGCGCTCCATCACTTTGCAGGAAATGCACCAGTCTGCGTAGAAATCCAGCATCACGGGTTGGCCTGCCGCCTGAGCCTGACTTAGCAGCGAGCGAATCTGCTCGGGATCTTCTACGCGATCAAAGTTCGCATGGGCTTGCGTGGCGCCTTGACTGCCTCCAGTCGTGGCAGTGAAGGGGGCCAGAGGGCGCAGGGGGTCATTGGCACCACTGACAGCACCAGCCAGCAATGCCAAACCGTAGGCAAACATCACCAATCCAATGCCTTTTCGGGTGCGGCCCCAGCCCGCCTTCGCAGCATCAAACGCGCCCAGCTGAACGGCGGTAATGGTGATCAGCAACCCCCAGAGCGTTAGTCCAGCCCAAGCAGGAATCAGTCTCTCGATCAGCCAGATCGCAACGGCCAGTAACATCACGCCGTAGAAGTGTTTGACGGTTGTCATCCAGCGGCCAGACGTGGGTAGCAGCTTGCGACCACCAACGGCCACGAGTATTAACGGCACGCCCATGCCTAACCCAAGTGATAGCAGGGCCACCCCACCGATGACCGCGTCCTGCGTGGTGGAGATGTAGAGCAAGCTGCCCGCCAGTGGGGCGGAGACGCACGGCGAAACCACCAAAGCAGAGAGGGCGCCAATACCGAAGATTCCCAATACGCGTCCACCTGTTAGCCGCTGACTGGCATCGTTAAGCGGTTCCCGAATAAACCGGGGCAGCTGAATTTCGAATAAGTCGAACATGGATAGTGCGAACACGACAAACAAAGTGGCAAACACTCCCAGTACCCAAGGGGACTGAAGTTGGGCTTGCAGGTTAAAACTGGCGCCCAGTAAACCGGTGATAACCCCGGCCGCTGCGTAGGTAATCGCCATGCCGAGCACGTAGCTGCCGGACAGCAGAAGCGCGTGCGCCGTGGTGCGGGTGTTTTGGCCCGATACCATGCTGGAAATGATCGGCACCATGGGGAGCACGCAAGGGGTGAAGGTCAAACCTAAACCCAACAAAAAGAACAGGCCTGCGATCATTCCTATGGATTGACTGGATAAAAAGTCTGCAAGTCCACTGGCGCTGCGGGTGTCCGTGCTCGCTTCGGATGGCGCAGTGCTCTTTGAGGGCGGCGTGTTGACGGCGGATTGAGAGTTGCCGGAGCCAGGGTAATAAAGAACGTCGTGATTTTGTGGCGGGTAACACAGGCCTGCTTCGGCGCAGCCCTGAAATGATACCTGCAAGTTGGCTTCGGTAACCCCCTCAGGCAAAGACATCGGGTAGCGAACCTCGACAGGGTCGAAGAATACCGTCATCTCTCCGAAAAATTCGTCGTTGGTCAGAGTGCCTGGCAATGAATACTGTGGTTCGCCAACGGTGACGCCATCGGTCAAGGGGGTCACGGTAATACGGCTTTTGTATAAATAATGCTCAGGCGCGATGTCCCACGACAACACAAGCTCGCTGCCGTCAGAGGTATAGTTCAATGGCAGAGCTTGCTCTACAGGCAAAAAATCGCTGTTCGAAGTGTTAAAAAAAGAGCTTCTTGCCGCGTGTGCTGTGGCGGTAACAAAAAAGCTGAATAATGCGAAAACAGCAACAGCGGACAGCACTTTGGGTGACATAAAGCGCTGAGCTCGTGGGGACACTGTCATGGCGGTTCTAATATCCTGTGTCATCAATGCATGTAGAGGTTACGTCGGGGGGATTGACCAGGCGGCCTGTCAGAAGTTCCCGCTGGTATTGCCTGCTTTAAAGTCGCACAATAGCGAACCAATGAATCACAATCCAGACGATCTTATCATGCTGTTTAATGACCTGTTCCGGGAAACGCACCGGACTGTGCTGGTCAAAGGCAGTGACGAACCAGAGTATCTGCCAGCCAGCGAACCTGACGGGCTCGCCAGGGTTGTGTTTGCCCATGGTTTTTTTGCCAGTGCGCTACACGAAATTGCGCATTGGTGTCTGGCCGGTGCGCATCGCCGTACACTCCATGACTACGGTTACTGGTATTGCCCCGATGGGCGTACGCCCGAGCAACAGCAAGCATTTGAAAGCGTTGAAATAAAGCCTCAAGCCATTGAGTGGCTGTTTTCGCTGGCCGCCGGGTCACGCTTCCATATCAGCGTGGACAATCTGGCAGGCAATGGCGCAGCTAACGATCAGGCCTTCCGCGCTAACGTACGCAAACAGGCCAAACACTATCTCGAACACGGTTTGCCTGAACGCGCGCAAGCATTTTTCGAAACCCTGAGAGATTTCTACAAAACTTCGGCCCGTTTTATGCAGAGCTGGAACCTCGACCAGGTTCGCATCGCACCAGCGGGCATGGAAACTGATCAAACAAGGACATCCGAAATTTTATGACGATTGAGACAAAAGACACCAGTAAATTGCGTTTCAGTGATTTGAATCTGGATCAGAAATTGCTCGATGCCATCAGTAAAATTGGCTTCGAATATTGCACGCCCATTCAAGCCGAAACACTGCCCTGGACGCTGGCCTGTGAAGACCTGATTGGTCAGGCGCAAACCGGTACGGGAAAAACCGCGGCGTTTTTGATTACCGCAATCCAGACACTTCTGGAGACGCCAGTAAAAGAGTCGGACCGTTATGCGTCTGAGCCGCGAGTGCTTGCATTGGCGCCGACCCGTGAACTTGCCATGCAAATCGCCAAGGATGCAGAGCATCTGTGCCAGTACACAGGCCACAACGTGGTCACGGTGGTGGGCGGCATGAATTACGATAAACAGCGAGAGCAACTACAGAACGAAGTGGTTGATATTCTGGTTGCGACACCGGGGCGTTTGATCGATTTCCTTGGCTCACAGGATGTGTACCTCGATCAGCTCGACATCCTGATTCTGGATGAGGCTGACCGCATGCTGGATATGGGCTTTATCCCCGATGTAAAGCGCATTATCCGCAAGTGCACGCCCAAGGATGAGCGCCAAACGTTGTTGTTCAGCGCTACCTTTAATCAGGATGTTTTGAATCTGGCCTCTATGTGGACCCAAAACGCCGAGTTTGTCGAAATAGAGCCTGAGCAAAAAACTGCTGAACGGGTAGAGCAGACCGTTTATTTGATCTCTGACGATGAAAAACTGCCAGTGCTGGTGAACTACCTCAAGCGCCCGGAAGTGGAAAAGGCCATTGTCTTTGCCAACCGTCGTGATCAGTGCCGGGATCTCGAAGAGGATCTCAAGAATCAGGGGGTTAAAGTCTCGTTGATGTCGGGTGAAATCGCACAGAACAAACGCCTTAAGACCTTGGATCAATTCAAGAAAGGCGATATTCAGGTGTTGGTAGCAACCGATGTAGCGGGTCGTGGTATCCACGTAAACGGCGTGACCCATGTGTTCAATTACAACCTGCCGGAAAATGCGGAGGACTATGTTCACCGTATCGGGCGGACCGGCCGGGCGGGGCAGACCGGTGTATCCATCAGTTTTGCCGGTGAAGACGATGCGTATGCACTGCCGTCTATCGAAACCTACATCAGTCAGAAGCTGAAAACCGCGATACCGGAAGAGGACTTGATGGTTGCGATGGAGCATCCACCCATCACCCGTAAGCGGGGAGGCCGAAGGCCTCAAGGCAACCGTAGCAGCGGCGGACGCAGTACCGGAGGGCGTGGCCCTCAGCGCACTCGTCGCAACTGATTAGCGTGATAAGGAGCGGGTTATGTTGATCGTTGCTGATGAGAATATTCCGTTATTGGACTCATTTTTCGGGGATATCGGCGAGATCCGCCGGGTAACCGGACGGGGGCTGACCCGGAACGAAGTTAAAGATGCGGATGTACTGTTGGTTCGTTCGGTGACTCGTGTGAATCGCGAGTTGCTGGAAGGGACTCGCGTGCGTTTCGTGGGCACAGCAACGATTGGTACAGATCATGTCGATGTGGAGTGGCTCAAAGCGCACGGCATTGGTTTCTCGGCGGCCCCGGGCTGCAATGCGGGAAGCGTTGCCGAGTACGTTCTGGCAGTCATTTCATTGTTGGCTGATCAACGGGATCTGAGCGATTGGTCCACTCTGAGTGTTGGTATCGTGGGCGCTGGAAACGTCGGTGGTGAGCTTGCCAGAATGCTGGAGCGCCTTGATTTCGAGGTGAAGTTGTGCGATCCGCCACGACAGGATGCCGAACCAGAGAACGCCGATGATTTTGTCAGCTTGTCAGAGGCACTGACTTGCGATGTGGTGACCTTCCACACCCCGTTGACCCGAACCGGCGATCACCCGACTTATCATATGGTGTCCGAGCAGCAACTTGCCACGCTGCATGCCGGCCAGCTGCTCATCAATGCCGGGCGAGGCGAGGTTATTGACGGTACGGCTTTGGTGCGCCGGCTGGAACAGCCTGACGCGCCGGTTGTCGTGCTGGATGTCTGGGAGAATGAGCCCGCGATTGACCCTGAGCTGGTTAATAAAGTGTGGCTGGCAACACCGCACATTGCCGGCTACAGCCTGGAAGGGAAAATGCAGGGTACCGAAATGGTGTACCAGGCTTTGTGTCGATTCTTGGGCCTGCCGGTGCGCAAAAAGGCCGGGCAATTTTTGCCTGAACCCGCCTTGAGCAAGATGACGTTTACCCGTAATGCTATTGAAGATGAGGCGCTGCGCCTTGCGCTCGGAGCCTGCTACGATCCGAGAAAGGATGATCTGCGGTTAAGGCGTGCAATGAAAGAATCGTCGGATAAGCGGGCAGAAGCTTTCGACCGGTTGCGCCGGGATTATCCGGTGCGCCGCGAGTGCTCGAGTCTGAAGATCCAATTGAAGGGCAGCAGCAAATCGCTGCAGGATCGGTTCAGGGCGATGGGTTTCAAGCTTAAAATCTGATGAAAGATCCCGATTGTAAACAAGAAGGGGGCGCTGGTGCGCCCCCTTCTTGTTTTAAGCATCTGTTCCGGTGTTAAAGGGAAGCTTTTTGCAAAGCGGCAATACGATCTTCCAGTGGCGGGTGAGTCATAAACAAGGCTGCCAGGCCCGAGCGTGAGCCGCGGTTGATGCCGAAGGCTTGTAGCGTGTCCGGCATTTGATCCGGAACCTCGCTTTCTTGTTTCAGGCGAGCCAAAGCGTTGATCATGGCGCCTCGGCCGGCTAATTGCGCGCCGGCAATATCGGCACGAAATTCCCGGCGGCGAGAGAACCAGAATACAATGGTGCTCGCCAGAATGCCTAGCAGGATTTCGGCCACGAAGCTGACGATGAAAAAGCCCATGCCGTGGCCATCTTCGTTTTTAAACACAACGCGGTCCACGAATGAGCCGATCACCCGTGACGCGAAAATCACGAAGGTGTTTACAACACCTTGGATCAACGACAGCGTGACCATATCACCGTTTGCCACATGGCCAATCTCATGGCCTAGCACGGCACGAATTTCATCTTGGTTGAATCGATGGAGCAGGCCTTCGCTGACCGCCACGAGAGCATCGTTTTTGTTCCAGCCCGTAGCAAACGCGTTGGACTGAGAAGCAGGAAAAATCGCCACTTCGGGCATGCCGATGCCTGCTTTCTGAGCGAGTTCTGCAACCGTTTCCATCAACCAACGCTCGGCAGGGGTTCGGGGGGATTCAATAACCCGGGCTTTGGTGCTCCACTTGGCCATTGGCTTAGAGATCAGCAGGGAAATAAAGGAGCCCGCAAAGCCGAACACCGCTGCGAAAATCAGCAGCGAACTGTAGTTGATACCCTGATGGGCCAGATAGCTGTCAACCCCGAGCAAACGCAGGGTAAAACTTGCTACCAGAATAACGGCCAGGTTAGTGGCCAGAAACAACAAAATGCGCATAGAGTTTTCCTGTTTAAGATTACGCCAAACGTCGTTTTCTATCTGACCGATATATAAGGGTTGGGTTCACGTCTTCAAGAGGCTGAAGGCGATTTAATGCACCGTTTGAACGTCTCGGTCGAGGAAAAACGTCGCCTGCACAATCTGGCTGATCTGGCTTGAACTGCCGCTCTTCAGAGCCGTTCGCAGAAGGTGGATATAGGTTGAGCGGTCCCGCTCGACAGAGGTGGGCAGTTGGTAATCGCCCGGGATTGGATCAAACTTCGCGGTCAATGCCTGCGGTGCCGGCGCACTCAGGCGTGTGAATGCGCTCCGGGACAACACCGCTTGATCAAGAGCTTCCTGCCGGATGGTGTCCACATAGCGGAGAAAACCCTCCTCAGACAGCCAGAGTAACGCGCCAAAGCAGGCCATGTGCCGTTTGCTGTGCAGCCCGAAATCATCCGGGTCGTCCGGGCCCGCTATGTCCTCCACGAACAAGCTGATGCGCCGCGGGAAGGCGGCGTACAACTGGGCCAGAGCGATGGCAACGTCTTTGTAAAACTCTTCTACGTGTATATCGGCCATGATTGCCCCGATTACTGCCGGTAATGTTCCAGGAAGTTGCCCAAGCGTCCCATGGCATCGGCCAGCGCTTCTTTGCGCGGCAGGAACACGACGCGCAGATGCTGGTGATCATCAACGTTAAACGCCGAGCCTTGTACCAGAAGAATCTTTTCCTGCAAGAGCAGGTCCAGAACCAGTTTCTCGTCGTTATGGATCGGGAAATGTTTCGGGTCCAGCCTTGGAAACAGGTAAAGCGCACCCTGAGGTTTTACGCAGCTGACGCCGGGTATGTCGTTCAGCATGCGCCATGCGGTGTCCCGCTGTTCGTAAAGGCGGCCGCCAGGGGCGACAAGATCGTTAATAGACTGGTAACCCCCCAAGGCTGTCTGAATGGCAAGTTGCGCAGGTACGTTGGCGCACAGGCGCATGTTGGACAGCATTTCGATGCCTTCGATCAGATCTTTGGCTCGGTGTTTGGCGCCACTGATGATCATCCAGCCTGCGCGGTAGCCCGCGGCCCGGTAGTTTTTGGACAAACCGTTGTAGGTGAAAAACAGCACGTCGTCCGCCAGGGACGCGGTGGACGTGTGCACGGTGCCGTCGTAGAGGATCTTATCGTAGATCTCGTCCGACAGTATGATCAGGTTGTGCTTTCGGGCCAGTTCGATTACCTGATGCAACAACTCGACGGAATAGACAGCGCCGGTCGGATTATTCGGGTTGATCAATACAATGGCTTTGGTGCGCGGAGTGATCTTCTTTTTGATGTCGTCGATGTCCGGGAACCAGTTCTGCTGTTCGTCGCAGCGATAGTGTACCGGCTTGCCGCTGGACAGAGTTACCGCAGCTGTCCACAGTGGATAATCCGGGGCCGGGATGAGTACTTCGTCACCGGTGTTGAGCAGCGCCTGCATGGACATAACAATCAGCTCGCTGACGCCATTGCCCAGATAAATGTCATCAATATCAACTTTAGCGATACCGCGCTGCTGACAGTAGTGCATGACCGCTTTGCGAGCCGAAAACAGGCCTTTTGATTCAACATAACCCTGCGCCTGAGGCATGTTGTAAATCACGTCCTGTTGGATTTCTTCCGGAACGTCGAGTTCGAACGCCGCCGGGTTACCGATGTTCAGCTTAAGAACGCGGTGCCCCTCTTCTTCCAGCCTGCGCGCCTCCCGAAGAACCACGCCGCGGATTTCGTAACACACATTGTCGAGCTTGGCGGATTTAGAGAAGTTATGCATGGCGTGCAGAGGTCCTTAACTTAGCAGTCTGGAAGAGTTATACGGGATAACACAAGCATCCTATTCTAGCGGAGGGAGGGGCAGGGGTAACAGGGGCAAATGTGTTCAATTGTGGCGAAATCGGGAGAGTTTACGGCCGAATGTTGAAGTAAAAGTTCGGAGGTACGGTATGTGTCTTCCATTCAGTAATGGTTTTCTCCAATTAAATTGTGCACAATGTAATTCGAGCGATTCATACTTAAAGGAACAAAAGAGATGGCGAACGAATCGATTTATGATTTCAGTGCGAAGGATGTCAAAGGCAACGACGTCGCGATGGCCAACTACAAGGGCAAGGTGTTGTTGATCGTAAACACGGCATCCAAATGCGGTTTCACGCCGCAATTTGACGGCCTGCAGGAACTGCATAGCGAACTCGGAGCCAAAGGTTTCGAGGTTCTTGGTTTCCCCTGCAACCAGTTTATGAATCAAGACCCGGGTAGTAATGAATCCATCAGCGAGTTTTGTTCGCTGAATTACGGTGTCGATTTTCCGATGTTCGCGAAGATTGATGTGAACGGCGACGACACCCACCCTCTGTATCGTTTTCTGAAAAAAGAAGCGAAAGGCTTGATGGGCAGCGAGAAAGTGAAATGGAACTTTACCAAGTTTCTGGTCAATAAGGACGGTCAAGTGGTGCGACGCTATGCGCCAACGGTTAAGCCAGCGGACATCCGGAATGACATCGAAAAGTTGCTCTGAATCTCACCGGGCCGACCAGCTTCTGGCTTTGGACAACCAACTGTGTTTTGCGCTGTACGCGGCCAATAGGGCGGTTACCGCCCGATACCGGCCGCTGCTGAAAGAGCTGGGGCTGACCTATCCTCAATACTTGGTAATGTTGGTGCTTTGGCAGCAGGACCAGATTGGCCAATCATCAACGGTGTCGCAGATCGGTGAGAGGTTGCGACTGGATTCCGGTACCTTGACACCGTTGTTGAAAAGGTTGGAAGAGCGCTCCTTGTTGACGCGTACGCGCGGAACCGATGATGAGCGAGTGGTGAAGGTCGCGCTGACGAGCGCTGGGCGGTTGTTGCGCGCCGAGGCAGCATTTGTTCCCGGGCGCTTGTTATGTGGTCTTGATGTGGACCCGGCACGGCTAGCCTCGTTGAGGGGCGAACTCAGGGATCTTCTTGAGGTTCTGGAGGGGAAGGAGCCCAGCGCATAATAGCTGCTTTCAGCTCTTCGCGATTATAGGGTTTAGTGATGTAGTCGTTCATGCCAGAGGCAAAGCATTCCTCTTTGTCTCCTTGCATAACGTTGGCGGTTACCGCGATTATTGGCAGGTCCTTCCAGTGAGGGTTGCGCCGTATCTCACGAGTGGCTTCGTAGCCATCCATTACGGGCATTTGGCAGTCCATAAGCACAATATCGTAGCTTTCGCGTTTGAGGGCCTCAATCGCGCGCTGTCCGTTTTCCGCGTTGTCCACCTTGTGACCCAGCCGCCGAAGAATGGCGCTCGCCACCAACTGGTTTACATGATTGTCTTCTACGAGAAGAATCTTCAGCACGGTTAGTGGTGCGGGCGGTTTTTCCTCTGGCTGTGATGCTTCCTGAATCGGTTCATCGTGAACCGGCAAGGGCAGCGTAACCGTAAAGTGCGTGCCTTTGCCGGGCGTGGAATCGACCTCGATCCTGCCGTTCATTCGGTCAACCAGCTGTCGGCAAAGTGTAAGGCCTAGCCCAGTGCCACCGTAAAGGCGCGTGGTGTCGGTATCGGCTTGAGAGAACGGCGAAAAGATCTTGTGCAAGCCCTGCCGCGACATCCCGATGCCGGTATCGATGACTTCGATGCGAAGCTTTCCGGATGAATAGCTGGCCCTGACCTTAACCTTGCCTTGGTCGGTAAACTTGATGGCGTTACTCAGCAGATTGTTGAGTACCTGGCGAGTCCGCGTCGGGTCACCCAGAAAGTATTCGGGTAAGTCGCTGTCGATCTCGTTGACCAAGGCAATACGCTTGCGGCGGGCTTGCTGTGCGTGCAGCGTTGTGCATTCGCTGATCAACTCCCGCGCTGAAAACGGAATGATCTCAAGGCTCAGTTTTCCGGCTTCAACTTTCGATATATCCAGGATGTCATTGAGAAGATCCAGCAGGTTTTCGCCTGCCTTTGAGGCAATTTCGATGCGGCTCTTTTGCCGGGGATCGGCTTCGTCTTCTAAGGCCAGTCCAAGCATGCCGAGCATGCCGTTAAGCGGTGTGCGTATTTCATGACTCATGCTAGCGAGAAAGTTGGCACGGGCACGGGCTCTGCGTACGGCGTCTTCTTTCGCTTTGACAAGGGCCCGGTTGCCCCGTTGAAGTGCCGTGTTTTTCTCTGAAATTTCACGAGTTCGCTCGTCGACTTCATTTTCCAGATGCGTCGAATAGTTCTTCATGGTCCGCTCTGCAGAGCGGAGCTTGGCAACGCTGGCCTCCATGTTTTGCAGGTGGTCGTTGATGATCCCGACCATCGAACCAATCTCGTCTTGTTCATGGTTCTGTGGGACGGGGAGCCGGACCTTCTCTGGCGACCGGTTGTTTGCCTGCCCCAAGGCTCTGATCAACCCCATCATCGGGCGGGTCAATACAACGTAAAAAATGATCAGTAGTGCCAGCGTCAGCACCAGGCTTTTCAGCAAACCGATTAGAAGCGTGTTGCCCGCCCGCTTCAGAAACTGGAGGCCATAGTGGTAGGTGTCGATGGTGAGAACCAAGCGGCCAAGGAACAGATCTTTAAGTTGGGGAACCTGCAGCGTTTCGGAAAATGTGCGGCTTTGCCCGAACAGTGAATCACTGATCCAGCGATACGGCGAGCTGACACTTGGAGTGCTGGAGGCGGCCATTGTTTTGTGGTCGCTATCAATAATTCGGGCATCGATGGTGGCCGGGTGCAGTAATAACCCGTCCAACAGTTCTTCCGCAAGACGGACATCAATGTTGTAGGCAATCTGTGACGCAGGGCTGCGGCTGATCTCAAGCAGGGCGTGAACCTCCTGGTCCATCGCATCCAGAGCATTGGAGTAGTCCAGGGCAATTTGGATCAGGTTCAACAGCAGCCCTAACGCCATGGCAACCAGAACGGTATCCCGGGTGAGGCGATATGAAAGCCGTTGTTTGAACCTGTTGAACACGGTGAGGGGTAGTCCTTATTTTGTGTTTAAGCCTTCGGGTTAATCGTCGAAGTCTTTTCGTTTTTTCCAGGACTCTTCATCTTGTAACATGTCGTCCCATTCCTGATCGAGTTTCGTGCCGTGCTCCGCAACGGTGTCTTCATCGTGCAAACTCGCTTCGAGCTCTTTGATTCGCGTACGGAAGCTTTTCACCGCTTTTAATGCCAGCGGGTTGTCCTTTGATTTATTCATTTCCATGCTGGCCGAATGGTACGCGTGAATGGCTTTGCGAATTTCGTTATGGCGAATGTGGTCTCGAGCTTGAAATACGTGCAGGTCAGCATGGGTTTTATGGATCAGAAACAACACATATTTAAGATTTTGCTTGGCTGTTGGGCCATCAATTCGACCGCTTTTATGCATACTCTCGATTAGCTTGAAGAGATTGTTCAAGTGCTCCTGAACCTGCTTGGACTTCTCTGGAGAATCGATTTTAACGGGAGGGTGTTTGTCGGTTTTATCAAGAACCTGCTGACGGGTTTGTTTAACGGTATCTAGCCACTTATCCACGGGCTTATCGGTTTTGAGAGCAGCCAGGTTTTTACAGGCGTCCTCCATTTGCTTGAGCAGGATAAGCTTGAGCCCTGAATTCAAATACTGGCCCGGAATTTCGGTGAGCAGTCGCGAGGCACGATTGTAGCTGTCGCGCTGATCCCGAATTCTTCGCATGCGTTCGATGCGGGCCTTTTCCCGCATCTGGGTAACCACGATGATCACTAAAGACAGGACAACGATAGCCGAAAGTATGATGACGATGGTGGTCGTTTCCATGTTCAGGGCGTGGCTCCGAATAGATTGGCAAAGAAGGCAGTGCGTGGGGTGCCAACGAATTTTGCGATATAACAGTCTGAAAGACTAGCAGAATTCTTCGGATTCGTCCGCTTGATGGTGATGCGCGCTGATGCCCTATAGATTTCATGAATTGTCATAAGTCGGTATATTAGCGGGGTGAATGAGCTGGGCCTTCACGTTCTCATTTTTGGTCGCGAGGTGTTGTTAATGGATATTTCCCGTGTGGATCTTAATTTGCTGGTCTACCTCGATGTGTTGCTGCGGGAGCGGAACGTCACCAAAGCGGCCAACCATCTGGGCATCACCCAGCCGGCTATGAGCAATGGATTGAGGCGGCTTCGGGACCTTTTCGGTGATCCGATCCTGGTGCGCACCAGCGAAGGAATGACCGCCACAGAGCGGGCGCAGGAATTGCAGCCGCTGGTACGTTCCATTCTCTCGAACATTGAACAGGCTGTTCAGGAGAAAACGCCTTTCGCGGCAGAGAACAGTCAGCGGGTGTTTCGGATTATGGCCAGTGACTACGCGGAATCCTGCCTGATGCCGCGGGTGTTGCGCCGAATCCGGCAGGAAGCGCCGCACGTTACGCTGGATGTGCTGACGCCGAGTGATGTCAGCTTTCTGGATGTCGAACAGGGCCGTTTGGATATGGCGATCAACCGGTTCGACAAGATTCCACAATCGTTTCACCAGAAAACGTTGTGGACGGAATACTTCGCGTGCTTGATGAATGCCCATAATCCGGTGCTGGTGGAGCCTTTTACGTTGGACACCTATCTGGATGCAAGCCATATCTGGGTCAGCAAAACCGGATTTGGTGTGGGAGTCGGGGTCAACCCGAAGGATGTGCAGCGTTTGGGCTGGGTGGACGAAGCGCTGGGCTTAATGGGTCGTAAACGGCAGATCTCAGTGTTCACGCGGCACTATCAGGTGGCTATGTTGCTGGCTGAGCAGCACGATTTGATCGCAACCTTGCCATCGCGGGCGGCCTGGCTGCAAAAAGATAACCCGAACCTTGTGGTGAAGGTACCGCCGTTTGAAATCCCGCCGTTCGAATTGAAAATGGCTTGGAGCCCGCTGCTGCAACATAACTCAGATCATCAATGGCTGAGAAAGCTGGTTGCCGAAGTTGCGGAAGAAGTGGACGACGAATTTGCCCCCTTTGGCGCGCAATTTGAATCGCCGCAGGCGCTGGGGTCAGATCGGTAGTTCGCGCAGTTCCAGTGATGGTTGGGCGGTGTCCCACATGCGCTGGAAGGCCTCTTCTTTAAGTTTCAGCCGCCGCCCGGCGGTGAAATTGGCGAATCCTTCAGGTTTATTGAAGTCGTGGCGGCAGAGCAGGCCGTCGCGATCGACCACGATGAAGGGTTGGTCGTCTTGCGGATAATCGTCGTTGATGACACGTAGTTCGATGCGGCTGGGTAATCGGCGCATCAGCTCGATCAGGCGATGGCGTTTTTGTACCAGGGGGTTGTCGTCGTGTATCAGAATGCGAACCTCGCTCAGGCGGTGCTGGCGAGCAACGGCGGAAATCAGTTCGCGCAGCTGGTGGCGGTCGTACCGGTCATGGTCCAGTAGGCGATCATAAATCCAGAGACGTTGTCTTGCCTGACCCACCAAAGAATCCATCAGTCCCAGAAACGTGGATTCCTGGTCGAACAACCAGCTCTCGGTGTCTGTCCCCATAATCAAGGGCTGTGCGCGATCCCTGAGCCCATGATGAGCGAGAGCCGGGGCCAGGCAGCGCATATCCAGATGAGGAATGCCGGCATCGTCATAGGGGGATGAGCACACGTGAAAGCCGCTGCGCTGATAGAAACCGATAGCATGTTGCTGGGCTGAGAGCCTGAGTTCCTGATAGCGCCCGGAAGATTCTTTCAGCAGATGCTGTATGAGAGCTTCGCCAATGCCTTGTCCGCGATATTCCGGCAGCACGGCCATGCGCCCGATGTAGCCGGTTTCTTCCAGGGCGGAGAACAGTCGCGCGGTGGCAATGGGCTGGTTGTTTGAATCGACCGCCAGGTAATGATCGGCGATCTCGTCTGTGTCATCCCACTCCAATTCCGCTGGCACTTGTTGTTCATCGATAAACACCCGTTGGCGGATATCGCGGATGGAGCCGGGAGCCAGTTGCCAGCTGTATTTGCGGAATCGTGGAGTCATTGCTTACTCGAAGTACACGGAGCCTTGGTTGTACAGCGTGGTTAGCAGGCCCACAAGCGCTTCATCCTCAGCAAAGGATGCCAGCTTGGATGGATCGATGCGGGCACCTGAGCACAGAAGAGGCGCGATCGGTTGAGCATCACCTCTCAGTAAATATTGTTCGCCGTCTACGAACAGGGCGGTTTCGCCTTCAAATTCGTGGTAGGCGAAGCGCGACCCTTCGTTCCAGCGTAGCTGCTCACCGGCTTCGATGGCTGCAATCAGGTCTTCGGGCGTTGCGGGCTCTTCCGCAGGCACGACGATATCGAGGCTTTTCGGGGCCGTGGTGTATTGGCCAAACCAGAGCGCCAGTTTGCGACGGTCGCTGATTTGTTCGCGAATAACGTGATCAAGGCGATCAATCACGTCCGGAGAAATAGTGCCGGGGTTGTCCTGAACTTTTAGGTCGGGGTCGCCCAGATGCTCCGCGGCTTTTTCCTGGTTGCACAGGAAATCGGTAAAGCCGGTCAGCATGTCATCGATCGTCGGCGCTCGGAAGCCGATCGACAAGGTAATGCAATCGTCTTCAGCAACACCGTGGTGGCCGACTCCGGGAGGAAGGTAAAGCATGTCGCCCGGTGCCAGTGTGACGGTTTCTTCTCCGTCCCAGCTGCTGAGGATTCTCAGGGGCGTGCCTTCAACTCTGGGGGAGGTGTGGTCGCAATGACCACCAAAGGTCCAGCGCCGATGGCCCTCTGCCTGCAGCAAAAACACATCGTATTGGTCGTAATGCGGGCCTACGCTGCCGCCCTTGGGCGCATAGCTGGCCATGATGTCATCCAGCCGCCAGTTGGGCACGAAACGAAACGCTTCCAGCAAATCGGATATTTCCGGCACCCAATGGTCGAGGCCTTGAACCAGTAAAGTCCAATCCTGATCCGGGAGGGTGCTGAACCGTTCCGGTGTGAACGGGCCGTTGTGTAGTTGCCAGGGCTTACCCGATTCGTTTTCAAGAACGATGCGGGATTCCACGGCTTCTTCACAGGCCAGACCCGCCAGTTCGTCCGGGCTGACCGGGCACTGGAAGCCGGGGAATGCCTGACGGATGACGAGGGGCTTCTTCTGCCAGTAGTCGCGCAGAAATTCAGAGGCTGTCAGTCCGCCAAGCATATCCATGGTGCTGCTCCAGATTTAGATGTTGCCGGCTTGTTCGACGGCGTTACCAATGTAGGTTTCCGGCGTCAGCGCGCGCAACTCGGCTTTCGCTTCTTCCGGAATCTCCAGTGTTTCCACGAAATTCTGAATCACTTCCGCTGACATGGTTTTGCCGCGGGTCAGATCCTTGAGCTTTTCGTAAGGCTTTTCGATGTTGTAGCGGCGCATCACCGTCTGTATGGGTTCCGCCAACACTTCCCAGGCGCTGTTCAGGTCTTCGCCCAAACGAACCGGGTTGATTTCCAGCTTGCCCAGACCTTTCATAGTAGCTTCGTAAGCAATCAGGCTGTGGGCAAAGCCGACGCCCAGATTACGCAGTACGGTCGAATCGGTCAGGTCGCGCTGCCAGCGGGAAATCGGTAACTTGGCCGACAAGTGCCCGAAGATGGCGTTGGCGATGCCCAGATTGCCTTCCGAGTTTTCGAAGTCGATCGGGTTGACCTTGTGCGGCATGGTAGAAGAGCCGATCTCGCCGGCAACCGTCTTCTGCTTGAAGTAACCCAGAGAGATGTAGCCCCAGATGTCACGATCCAGATCGATCAAGATGGTGTTGAAGCGGGCGATGGCATCGTACAGTTCCGCGATGTAATCGTGGGGTTCGATCTGAGTGGTGTACGGGTTCCAGTCGAGGCCGAGGCGTTCGATGAATTCTTTCGCATTGGTGGCCCAGTCTACCTGCGGGTAGGCAGACAGGTGCGCGTTGTAGTTACCGACGGCACCGTTGATTTTGCCCAGCAGCTCCACCGATTTGATCTGCTTAAGCTGACGGCGCAGGCGGTACACCACGTTTGCCAGTTCTTTGCCGACCGTAGTGGGGGAAGCCGTCTGACCGTGCGTGCGCGACAACATGGGCTGATCAGCGTGTTCTTTGGCAAGCTCGGCCAGTTTGTCGATCACTTTTTCCATGCCCGGTAGCAGGCCATGATCCAGGCCTTCACGCAGCATCAGGGCGTGAGACAGGTTGTTGATGTCTTCAGAGGTGCACGCGAAGTGAACAAACTCGGTAACGGCGTGCAGCTCGGGAACTTCGGCAATCTTCTCTTTGATGAGGTATTCAACCGCTTTGACATCGTGGTTGGTGGTGCGTTCGATTTCTTTGATGCGTTCCGCATCTGCGAGGCTGAATTCGCTGACCATTTTGTCCAGAAATGCATTGGCTTCCGCTGAAAAGGCTGGCACCTCGGTAATGGCCGGGTGTTCAGCGAGCTTTTGCAGCCAGCGGATCTCGACGGTTACCCGGTTACGGATCAGTCCGTATTCACTGAAGATGCTGCGAAATACGCTGACTTTGCTGCCGTAGCGTCCATCGACCGGGGAAATGGCGGTCAGGGCGTTGAGTTCCATCGAAAACCTCTCAGTTCATCAAAGAATCGGATAAGAATAGTAGGGGGTCTATGATACACCAGCCCGCGTCGCGAATCAGCGCAACAACTCGCGGGCGTGGTTGACCACTTTTTTACGGGCAAAAATCAGTTGCCAGCGACGGCCGCCGCATTGTCGCCAAAGCACCGCGGAACGAATACCGGCAAGGAGCAGCGCGCGAACCTTGGCGGCATTCTCGTCTTGCTGCAGGACTTGCGGATTGCCGCTGACCTGAATGCGCAAACGGAAGGTGCTGATAGTATCGGTGTAGATCGAGGCCAGATTGCCAATCAGATTACTGTGGTTGTAACCAAAATGGCTGGCAGTATGCCGTGCTTGTTCGATGCGGCTACCGATCACGTCAAGAAGGTCCGGGCTGCTTTTGAGCTTGGATTCCAGTTGCACCAGATTCAGCACATAGCGAAGTGTTTCAACATCCTTCGCGCCACTTTGCTGAGCCAGAGAGGTTGACAGGGCTTTCAGGCCTTCCCGTATATCGGACAACTCGCCCCCGTACACGTCGAGAGTAGATGCGGGGTCGGTGGCAAACAGTGAACGCAGCGAGGTTTCCAGGCTCTCTTCGTCGCACGTTCCTTTATGCGCAACTTGCTGAACCAAAGAGGCGGCCTGAAACAATCCGGCCAAGGCTAAGGTCTGGTCGTGCAGAGTGCGGCTCATGAACGCGCCTCAGCCGTATGGTTTTGATCCAAACGGGCCGGCAGTTCTTCGTTGTCGCGCCAGGTTTCTTCGATGACACCACCGCCGAGGCACACGTCGTCGACATAAAACACTACCGACTGACCGGGTGTCACCGCCCGCTGGGCCTCGTCAAACACTACTTTCACGCCGCCGTCGATAACCGTGACCTCGCAATCCTGATCCGGCTGGCGATAACGGGTTTTTGCCTTGCAGCGGAACTGCGTGGACGGTGCATCGCCGGCAATCCAGTCTATCGGGCCGGATACCAGCCCACGGGAGAACAGCAGCGGATGGTGTTTGCCTTGCACTGCAACCAGCACGTTTCGACTCAAGTCTTTTTCGGCGACGTACCAGGGATCATCGCCGTATTTGGCCAGCCCACCAATGCCCAGGCCTTGGCGCTGACCAATGGTGTGGTACATCAATCCCTGATGCTTACCGATCACTTCGCCATCCGGGGTTTCAATGTTGCCGGGCTGGGCGGGCAGATACTGTTTCAGGAAATCGGTAAATTTGCGCTCGCCGATGAAACAGATGCCGGTGGAATCTTTTTTGTCGTGGGTGATAAACCCTTGCTCTTCCGCGATGCGGCGTACTTCGGGTTTTTCCAGTTCACCCACCGGGAACAGAGTACGGGCAATGCGATCACCGGATACGGCGTGCAGGAAGTAGCTTTGGTCTTTGTTCGGGTCCAGTCCTTTTAGCAGTTCGGCTTTACCGCTGCCATCGTTCAAAGGGCGTTGCCGGGTGTAGTGGCCCGTTGCGATGTAATCTGCACCAAGGGTTACGGCGTAGTCTAAGAACGCCCGGAATTTTACTTCCTTGTTGCACAAGATGTCGGGGTTGGGGGTGCGCCCGGCACTGTATTCAGACAAAAAATGCTCGAATACCCGGTCCCAGTATTCCGCGGCAAAGCTGGCGGTATGCAATTTGATGCCAATGGCGTCGGCCACCGCTTGCGCGTCGGCAAGATCGGTCATCGCGGTACAGTATTCCGTGCCGTCATCTTCGTCCCAGTTCTTCATGAACAGGCCTTCCACCTGGTAGCCTTGGTCTTTCAACAACCAAGCGGCAACCGAAGAGTCTACACCGCCGGACATGCCAACGATGACGCGGGTGTTTTCTGGGGCTTTGGAATCTGGATGTGAAGTCATTTGCCTATTGATAACCGATTAGAAAGCGGCGATTTTACCACCTTGTGAGGGTTACGTCTGTCCGTCGATCACGACTTCAAGGGGGAATTGACGACCGTCTCGGTAATCCTCGATGCATTGCAGCACCAAAGGGCTGCGTAGTTTGCTTCCGAGATCCCGAATCTCGTCTATCGTCAGCCAGTGCGGTGCGATGATGCCGTTGTCCAGTTCGTCCGTGATCTTGCGAACCGGCTTGGCCGCGTAACAAAAGCGGTGATAGGTCACGCCGTTGGTCGGGGCTTTGTAGGTGTAAATACCCAGAAAATAAGTGGGTTCAACCTCCCAGCCCGTTTCTTCCAAGGTTTCCCGGCAGGCGGCCTCGAGGATCAGCTCGTCTTCTTCAATGTGTCCAGCCGGTTGATTAAAAACAACCTGACCGTTACTGAGTTCTTCGACCAGCAGGAATCGGCCTTGATCGTCTTCAGCAATGACAGCAACGGTTGCATGGGGTTTCCAGATCATTTTGAGAGGGTCCTCCTTTGGGGGCGCCGTGCTTTCGGTGAGCGAGAGCCGGTTCGGTGCGCCTTGCCGGGAGATGCCGTTGGCGCGTCTGGAAGGTGCACGTGCTCTATGCGAAATTCGCCCGGCTTTAGCGTGCCAAGTGTCCAGTCACCAATTCGGTAACGGATCAATCTCAGGGTAGGGTAACCAACGGCCGCTGTCATTCTGCGTACCTGGCGGTTGCGACCTTCCGTAATGGTGAGCTCAATCCAGCTGGTGGGAATGGTTTCCCGGTGCCGAACGGGTGGGTTACGTGGCCACAGCTCAAGTGCGTCAAGTTTCCGGGCTTTCGCCGGGCGTGTCGGGCCGTCTTTCAGGTCCACGCCTCGGGATAGTTGGTCAATGGCAGCGTCCGATATGTCGCCTTCCACTTGGGCCCAGTAGGTTTTAGGCATTTTGTTACGTGGCGAGGCGATGCGGTGTTGCAGGGGACCGTGATCCGTTAGCAGAAGCAGACCTTCGGAATCGTAGTCCAGCCGTCCAGCCGCGTAAAAACCCGGTTTTTTGATCCACTCTGCGAGGGTTGCCCGAGGGTTTTTGGGGCGCTCATCCGTGAATTGGCTGAGAACCTGAAACGGTTTGTTAAACAGGATGATGTCCGCCATTCACAGATTCCTGTCAGTTGCGGGTGGGCTAAGCTGACAAGCCTACTGTAATGGAAGCAATGAAAAAAGGATGGGTGTTGGCTCCCACCGGTGGATACCGGCAGGGAAGCGGTTGTGCCGGGCCGGGAGTGGCTCAGGCGTTTGCGGCTCGGGCGTCGTGCTGCGCGGGTGTGGTGTCGCTTGCGGCGACATCCGGCACGATGTTCACTGCATGAACGCCTTTGTCACTCGGCTTTTTATCAAACGTAACCGCCTGGCCTGCCTTCAGGGTTTTATAGCCTTCGATCTGAATGGAAGAAAAGTGCGCGAATAGATCATCGCTGCAGCCGTCTTCTATAATGAAGCCGTATCCCTTGGCGTTGTTGAACCACTTAACCTTGCCCCTCGGCATGATGAACTCCCCCGTCCCTTTGCTGTCTCTTTTGTTATTGGAGTGTTTGTCCGTTGTTAAACTTTCGCTGCATTCCGTTACATTAAATTACATACAATGTTAACTGTCGACCAATCAGGTTTCTGAGTCAAGGATCACAGCTGTTTGAATAAGTGTTTCATCAGGGTATGGAATCGGTATCATGTTCACAGGATTTGTTAACCCGCGCTTGCTTGGGCGCTAGCCTTGAAAATGTCTGGCCGGGTAACCACATTAAGATAGCCATCCGAATAATCGGTACATAGAACCATGCGGACAATTGAAAATTCTCTACTAATATTTAATCAGGGGGAGGACGACCAGCCCGGGCGTCAAGATGGGGTGAGTGTAGCGCCCGAGAAGCCGGCCCTGAAGCGTCCCGCCCGCTTTAGGGTGTTGCTCCTGAATGATGATTACACCCCGATGGATTTTGTGGTGGAAGTGTTGATGACGTTCTTCGGTATGAACGAAGAGAAGGCGACGCAGGTGATGCTGCTCGTCCATACGCAAGGAAAGGCCGTATGTGGGGTATATACCCGCGACATCGCAGAAACGAAAGCGGCGCAGGTGAATCAGTATTCTTCAGAATGCGAACACCCGTTGCTTTGCGAGATAGAACGCGCGGACTGACAGACCTAGGGGTAGCCCATGCTGAGTAAAGATCTTGAATTTACGCTGAATACAGCCTTCAAAAATGCCCGCGACAAGCGCCATGAGTTCATGACCGTGGAGCATTTAATGTTGGCTCTTCTGGAAAATGAATCGGCAGTGGGAGTGTTGAAAGCCTGTGGTGCAGACCTCAAGCAGCTTGAGGATGAATTGATTGAGTTTGTTGACTCCACAACACCGCTGATTCCGTCCAGCGACGGCGACCGGGAAACCCAACCGACACTTGGTTTTCAGCGTGTGCTGCAGCGGGCCGTGTTCCACGTTCAGTCCTCGGGCAAAAAAGAAGTGACCGGCGCCAATGTGCTGGTGGCCATCTTCAGTGAGCAGGAAAGTCAGGCGGTCTATGTTCTCAAGAAGCAGAACATAGCCCGGATCGACGTGGTGAACTTTGTATCTCACGGCATTTCCCGTGTCCAGGGCGCCGAGGATCAGGAAGGAGCTGATCACGCGGCTCAGGAAGAGGCAGGCGAAGAAAGTGGCCATGCACGCCCGCTGGAAAGTTACGCTGCAAACCTGAACGAGCAAGCCCGCGAAGGGCGTATTGATCCTTTGATCGGTCGAGAGGTCGAGGTAGAGCGGGTTGTGCAGATTTTGGCTCGCCGCCGGAAGAACAACCCGTTGCTGGTGGGCGAGGCTGGCGTGGGTAAAACCGCCATTGCAGAAGGCTTGGCCCGGCGTATTGTTGACGGTGAAGTGCCGGACATCATCTCGGACGCGGTGGTTTACTCGCTCGATATGGGCGCCTTGCTGGCGGGTACGAAATACCGTGGCGACTTCGAAAAGCGCCTGAAAGGACTGCTCGGCGATTTGAAAAAGCAGGAACACGCGATTTTGTTCATTGATGAAATCCACACCATCATCGGCGCCGGGTCGGCCTCGGGTGGCGTGATGGATGCGTCCAACCTGCTGAAGCCCATGCTCAGTTCCGGTGAGTTGCGTTGCATCGGTTCGACGACCTATCAGGAGTTCCGGGGCATCTTCGAGAAAGACAGCGCCCTGGCGCGTCGTTTCCAGAAGATTGATGTCAACGAGCCGAGTGTGGACGACACGTATCAGATCCTCAAGGGCCTGAAGCCAAGCTTTGAAAAGCACCATGACCTGACCTATACCGATCAGGCGCTCAGGGTTGCAGCAGAGCTGGCGGACCGCTACATCACCGACCGGCACATGCCGGACAAAGCCATTGATGTGATTGATGAAGCGGGCGCGCGCCAGCGTCTGCAGCCGGAAGACAAACGCAAGAAATCGGTTGAAGTGGTTGATATTGAAGATGTGGTGGCCAGCATTGCCCGGATTCCGCCGAAGAATGTGTCCACCAGCGACAAAGATCTTCTGCGCAATCTGGAGCGCAACCTGAAGATGGTTGTGTTTGGGCAAGACCCGGCGATCGAATCTCTGTCTACCGCCATCAAGCTGGCTCGTGCAGGCTTGAAAGCGCCAGAGAAACCGGAAGGCGCATTCTTGTTCGCAGGTCCGACCGGGGTGGGTAAAACCGAGGTGACCAAGCAGTTGGCCAAAGTTCTGGGTATCGAGCTAGTCCGCTTTGATATGTCGGAATACATGGAACGACACACCGTGTCGCGCTTGATTGGCGCGCCTCCGGGCTACGTAGGTTATGACCAGGGCGGGCTGCTGACCGAAGCAGTCAACAAGCATCCGCACTGTGTGTTGCTGCTGGATGAAATCGAAAAGGCGCATCCGGAAGTGTTTAACCTGCTGCTGCAGGTAATGGACCACGGTACGCTGACGGATAACAATGGCCGCAAGGCGGATTTCCGGCATGTAATTCTGGTGATGACCACCAACGCCGGTGCAGAAAACATGGCTCGACGCTCTATTGGTTTCAGTGAGCAGGACCACAGCACCGATGGCATGGAGGTAATCAGCAAAACCTTCACGCCGGAATTCCGAAACCGTTTGGACGGTATCATCCAGTTCGGCGATCTGCAGAAGGGCACTATTACTCATGTCGTGGACAAGTTCCTGACCGAGCTGCAGGCGCAGCTGGACGAGAAGCATGTGGTGCTGCATGTGAGCGAAGCGGCCAAGTTGTGGTTAGCAGAAAAAGGCTACGATGCGACCATGGGGGCGAGGCCGATGGCGCGTTTGATTCAGGATAAGATCAAGCGGCCGCTGGCAGAGCAAATATTGTTCGGGAAATTGTCGGAGAAGGGTGGGGATGTGTTCATCCAGCTCGAAAACGACGAGCTTGTCTTTGAATACGAAGACGAACCGGCAGAAGCTCTCTGAAGCAACAAAAAAGCCCCGCATTAGCGGGGCTTTTCAGATGTCACGAGAGCATTAACGGGCGCGGTAAACGATGCGGCCCTTGCTCAGGTCATAGGGAGTCAACTCTACCTTGACCTTGTCTCCAGTCAGAATGCGGATGTAGTTCTTGCGCATCTTTCCTGAGATGTGTGCGGTCACAACGTGGCCGTTAGACAGCTCAACGCGGAACATGGTGTTAGGAAGGGTGTCTAGAATAACGCCTTCCATTTCAATGACATCTGATTTCGCCATTCAGTAAAAACCTCGTTCGGAATACTTTCGGTGATTTTAAATTGCGCAATTCTGCCTGAATTCTTGCCGTTTGGCAAAAATCAGCGGTTGCTCATTTCATGCCACTGGCCATCTTGCAGAGCTTCGATGGGTCTGTAGCGGGTTTTGTAGTTCATTTTTTTACAATCTTTAATCCAGTAACCCAGATAAAGGTGGGGCAGCTCTCGTTCTTTAGCTTCTTGTATTTGCCACAGCACAGCAAATGTTCCGAGGCTGCGATGCTCGTATTCCGGCGCGAATACGGTATATATCGCTGACAGGCCGTCGTCGAGTAAGTCGATGGCGGCCAGACCTATCAGTTCGTTGCCTAAAGAGATTTCCAGAAACCAGGAGTCGGTGGAGCCTTCGACTAAAAACGACGTGAATTGTTCTCGCGTCGGCGGGTACATGTCGCCGTCTTGATGGCGTTCTTCGATGTAGTGCGCGTACAAGCGGTAGTAACGCTCGCTGTAGGCTGCCGGAACGAGCCGGCATTGCAGGTCGTCATTCTTTTTGAGCACTCTGCGCTGGCTTCGATCTGGCTGAAAATCATCCACTTTCAGGCGTACAGGCACACAGGCCGAGCAAGATTCGCAGTGCGGCCGATAGTAATGCGAGCCGCTGCGACGAAAACCCAGTGCCGTGAGCTGACTGTAGAGTTTTTTATCTATTTCCGCCCGCGGGTCTACAAACATCGTGGTGGCTTCACGATCAGGAAGGTAGCTGCAATCGTGGGCGGGGGTCGCAAAAAACACGAGCGTTCGGAGATTACTCATGCGTTTCTCCTAACGAGGCCACTGCCATGTAAAATTCCACCCTGACTCTTTGGGCTTGGCGTCTACACATGCTTTGAGTATAGATAAAAATTCCCGGCGGGAAACTGTTGTCGCCCCCATGGATAACAGGTGGCTGCTCTCCACCTGGCAATCCATAATCTCGTAGCCCCATTCTTGCAGTTGGTGAGCAAGGTGCACCATGAGAACTTTCGATGCATTGGTTTCCAGCGAGAACATGGATTCACCGAAGAAACACCGCCCTAGGGCAACGCCGTACATGCCGCCGGCAAGGTCGCCGTTTTGGTTCCAGACTTCAATAGAATGAGCGATGCCGAGCCGGTGAAGTTCGCTATAGGCATCGATCATGTCATCCGTAATCCAGGTGCCTTCAGCCCGAGTCGATGCGCAAAGCCGGATGATTCGCCCAAAGCATTGGTCTGATGTGATGCGAAAACGCTGCTGATTGAGGATGCGACGAAGGCTTCGTGAGACGTGAACTTTTCCGGGGACCAGCACGCACCTAGGGTTAGGCGACCACCATAAAATGGGTTGGTCATCACTGAACCAAGGGAAAATGCCGTTCCGGTACGCCAGTTGCAGCCTGTCTGAAGACAAATCCCCACCGACGGCCAGCAGGCCGTCGGGGTCGTCTAAGGCTTCTTCGGCGGGAGGGAACCAGAGTTTATCTGGCTCAATCCACGGTAAAGACGTCATGTGGACCGGCTCGCCTTAGTCCTGCTGATCCAGAAACTTCTCGGCATCCAGCGCGGCCATGCAACCAAAGCCGGCTGATGTTACCGCCTGACGGTACACATGGTCTGCCACATCGCCGGCTGCAAAGACGCCCGGGATGCTGGTTTGGGTGGCCATGCCTTCCAGTCCGGATTTGATTTTCAGATAGCCGTTTTCCATATCCAGCTGGCCGGCAAACAAGTCGGTGTTTGGCTTGTGGCCGATGGCAATAAATACGCCGGCCAAGTCCAGGTCTTGCGTGCTGCCGTCTTCGGTACTTTTGATGCGCATACCTGTAACGCCGGTGCCATCACCCAGTACTTCTTCCAGGGTGTGGTTCCACATAATGTTTACGTTACCGTTTTCGGCTTTTTCGAACAGCTTGTCCTGCAGAATCTTTTCAGAGCGCAATTTGTCGCGGCGATGCACCAGGGTGACTTCATCGGCGATGTTGGACAGGTACAAAGCCTCTTCAACGGCCGTGTTGCCGCCACCGATGACAGCAACTTTCTGTTTGCGGTAGAAGAAACCGTCGCAGGTTGCACAGGCGGATACGCCTTGGCCTTTGAACTTTTCTTCAGAGTCCAGGCCCAGATACATAGCCGAGGCGCCAGTGGCGATGATCAGGGCGTCGCAGGTGTATTCGCCGCTGTCGCCTTTCAGACGGAATGGGCGATTTTGCAGGTCGGCTTCATTGATGGTGTCGTACACAATGGAGGTTTCAAACCGTTCGGCATGCTTTTGCATACGCTGCATCAGCTCCGGGCCCTGCACACCGTCGTTGTCGCCAGGCCAGTTGTCGACGTCTGTGGTGGTGGTAAGCTGCCCGCCCACTTCAATGCCGGTAATCAATGTCGGGTTCAGGTTAGCGCGTGCGGCGTAAACTGCAGCGGTATAACCGGCCGGGCCGGAACCAAGAATGATCAGGCGGTGGTGTTGGGTTGTGCTCATCGAAATCTCGCTAATAGTTAGGTCTGGTTTGAGCTCGCTGCCCGAGCTCAGTGTTCGAAGTGTGGTAGAAGGCTATCATGAATTTGATTGGCTGCCATTTGTTTCACAGTATACCGTTCATTGACGTTGGCTATCTGAATAGAGCCGGGAATCAAAGGACCGATACTGTGCTCAGCAGTTGGCGAACACGCTCTTGGCTTTTGCCGGTTTCGCCTTGTTCCAGGCGATGTTCGGCCACCGACGGGAATACCGCTTGAAGATCGTCGGGTAGTACGTGATCGCGCCCGGCCATTAACGCCCAGGCTTTGGCTGCGCGCAACAATCCCAGGCCAGCCCGGGGTGATAGGCCGTACATCAGGCCCGGCATCCGACGGCTTTGTTCCAGTAATCGCTGCAGGTAATCGAGCAGAGCAGGGCTGGCGGATACTTTCTCAGCGGCCGCTTGAGCCTGCTCCAGTTCTGCCTGTGGCAGGATTGCCTCAAGGCGGTCCGTTAATGCTCTTCTGTCTTCGCCTTCTAATAATTCGCGTTCTGCTTTTGGATCCGGGTAGCCCAGTTTCAGGCGCATCAAAAAACGGTCAAGTTGTGATTCCGGTAACGGGAAGGTGCCGCCTTGTTCGATCGGGTTTTGAGTGGCGATTACGAAAAACGGAGAGGGCAATGGGCGGGTTTCACCTTCGATCGAAACCTGCCGCTCTTCCATGGCTTCCAGCAGGGCGCTTTGGGTGCGCGGGGATGCCCGATTGATTTCGTCGGCCAGCACCACTTGCGCAAAAATGGGGCCGGGGTGGAACACCAGGCTGTTGGCTTGCTTGTCGTACATGGAATAGCCCAGCACGTCCGCCGGCAGCAAGTCGTTGGTGAACTGGATTCGCTGATAACTCAGCCCCATGATGCTGGCCAGCGCATGGGATAAGGTGGTTTTGCCCATGCCGGGAATATCTTCGATCAGCAGGTGGCCGCGAGCGAGCAAGCCGCACAAGGCAAGGCGTACCTGTGGCTCTTTTCCCAGCAAGATAGTGTTGAGTTGGTTAACAACCTTGTCCAGTTTTTGCTTCATGCGTTGGTTAATCCCTGACCCGTTTCAGAATGTCGCCGTAGGCATCGATGCGCCTGTCTCTCAAGTACGGCCAGATTCTGCGAATGGATTCCGATCGGTTGCGGTCTAAGGTGGTGATCAGGATGCCTTCTTGCTCATCGTCGGCCCGCGCAAGAAATTCGCCCTGAGGGCCGCAGATGAAGCTGTTGCCCCAAAAAAGAATGCCGTCGGTCTGACCTGACGGGTCTGGTTCTGTGCCTACCCGGTTTGGTGCGATTACCGGCAGGTTGTTGGCCACGGCATGGCCCCGCTGCACGGTAACCCAGGCATCCAACTGACGAGCCTGCTCGTCTTGGTCGTCGGTAATGTCCCAGCCAATGGCTGTTGGGTAGATCAGCACTTCGGCCCCCGCTAGCGCCATCAGGCGTGCGGCTTCCGGGTACCATTGATCCCAGCAAACCAAAACGCCCAACTTGCCCACCGAGGTTTGGATGGGTGTAAACCCGCTGCTGCCGTCGTTAAAGTTTGCGTCGCCCGGAGTGAAATAGAATTTTTCGTAAAAGCCCGGGTCGTCGGGTATGTGCATTTTTCGATAGATGCCGGCAAGGCTGCCGTCCGACTCATAAACGACGGCGGTGTTGTGATAAACCCCATTCATGCGGCGTTCGAAAATCGAGCCTACCAACACGATACCGAACTCTTTCGCCAGTGCTGACAATCGGTTGCTGGTTGGACCGGGAATAGGTTCGGCCAACTCGAAAACATCGGTGTCTTCCGTCTGGCAAAAATACAGGGTGGCGTGCAGCTCCTGTAAAACCACCAATTGCGCGCCGCCTTCTGCCGCCTCACGAATTAACCGTTCGGACGTGGCCAGACTGACCGCTTTGTCGTGACTGCAGCGTTGCTGGATGGCGGCAACGGTCAGCGAGTTGGAGGCTTTCTGGGTCATACTTCGACGACTCCCGCGGGAACCTGCATGGTGACGCAATGCAAACTGCCATGCTGATGAATCAGTGGGCGGCAGTTGATGGGGATGATTTCCCGATCTGGAAAAATGTCACCCATAACGCGTATGGCCTCTTGATCTTGCGGCACTTCGTAAGTTGGTAAAAGCACAGCGCCATTGATGATCAGAAAGTTAGCGTAGGTTGCGGGTAGCCGCTCGCCGTCTTCGTCGAAAATCGCATCCGGCCAAGGCAATGCGGTTAATTTATAGGGCGTTCCGTCTTTTTGGCAGAAGCCTTGTAGCTCTTCTTCCATGGCGGCGAGTGCGCTGTAATGCTCGTCAGCGACATCCGGGCAGGCCACGTAGCAGATGTGGTCTGGTGCGCAGAAGCGGGCCAGAGTGTCGATGTGACTGTCGGTGTCGTCGCCGGCCAGATAACCATGGTTCAGCCACAGGATGCGGTCTGCACCCAGCATTTCGGTAAGCAATTGCTCTATGCTGGTGCGATCCATTGTCGGATTGCGGGATGGCGTGAGCAGGCATTCGCTGGTGGTTAGGAGCGTTCCTTCACCGTCCGATTCTATGGAGCCGCCTTCCAGCACGAAGTCCACGGTTTGCATGGGGTGCTTGCCAAACACACGGGCGCCGGCCAAATGCATGTTGAGCGCGTTGTCTTTTTCCCAGTTAAATTTTCCGCCCCAAGCATTGAACTTGAAGTCGATCAGGGTGGGGCCGTCTTCTGTCGCAACGGTGATTGGGCCGTGATCTCTCACCCAGGTGTCGTTAGCGGGAGCGGGCACGGTGATGACTCTGCCTGGCAATTGGTTGCCCTCTGCCCAAGTATTGAGTTCGCCGCCGAGCTCTTGTAACCGCGCAACGTATTCGCAGCTGATAATCAGGTGCTCGAAACGGAGAGTGGCCTTGGCGATTGCCAGAAAAACTGGCTCTACCTCGGGCATCACGCTGGCCCAATCGGTGCCAGGGTGTGGCCAGGTTAGCAGGACGGCGCTCTGGGGTGCCCACTCGGCAGGCAAAACTCGTTTGGAACTCACTGTATTAAGCCACCTTGGTTCGCAAAAACTGCCATTCTATCTGACCGTTATCGGAACGTCAGGCCAAGAGAGAAGAAACTTGTCATTCCAACTAATGTATTCAGTGTTTCGGACGTTTTACCACAGCGTGCATGACGAGGTCGCGCTCGAAATAGACGACGAAGTCTGAATAATGCCACTGACTGATGGGTGGTTGGCCAACCGGGCCCTGAATGTCGAGGGGGTTGCCCCAGCGCTGGCGCACCGATGCCTGGCTCATGCCATTAGCGGGCAGGCTGATTGCGCTGCGATCCGCTTGACTGCCGACCGGGATCGCCAGATCTTCTGCCTGAACGGCCGGTACCATGGCGGTGGCCAGAAGGGCTGCGAGGCCGATTGCTGCGCCCAGGTTGTGTTTCTTTTTCATTGCGGACTCCATTAATGCTGAATTTGCTCCGGCCCTTTTGGCACATGGATAAAGCGTAATATGGTGAAAAGCTTACGAAAAGCCAACTCTTTATTGCGAGTTTACTGTTTTTGTTTCTGTCGTATTTGCCACCGCATCACATGACGGGCAATTTGTTGGCGGCTACTTTCGTCCAATTCGACGAATGCGGCCTGAACCCACGTGCCCTCTGCGGTGGTGCGGTCGAGTTCGATCACTCGGGCAATCCCTTGTGGTTGGTAAAGTTCGGGTGGCAAGGTCATGCGCACGGCCATTCGATCCCCGGCCTGCCACGCGGAGTAGTGGCTGAAAAAGGCCAAGCCACCTTCGCTCAGCGTCACATCTTGCCAGTCATCCGGTTGCAACGGATTTTGCTCAAAGGCGATAATGCGCGCCAGCGTATCCAGCTTGCTATTCAGGGTGGTTATCAGGCCGGTTAGTAAGCGGTCGCGTTCGGCAAGGTTAGCCAGATGGGTTTTTATGTCTTGGTCTAGCCGACGGTATTCGGCTTTCAATGCGTCCAGCGGCGTGTCGGTAAACAGGTCGGGATCTGCCGGAGCGTTATCGTCGAGTCGCCGGACTTCTAGCCCGATACGATCCTGAATCCGGAAAAACTCCCGACGATCTTGTGGCGACCGGGGCGTTGAGCCCGTAGTATCTTGGCTTGGCATTCTTTCTCCGGATAGCTGAGAAAATTGATAGTACAAAGTAGTTTAGCAGTTTCTTAAACCACGACAGACCCGAAGGTAGCGACAGGCACCTCCCCATGTTCAGACCCTTATCGTTTTACATTGGTTTGCGGTACACCGCGGCCAAGCGTCGTAATCACTTTATTTCGTTTATCTCTCTCACATCCATGATAGGCCTGATGCTGGGAGTGGCGGTGTTGATCATCGTACTGTCAGTCATGAACGGCTTTGATCAGGAACTCAAACAGCGCATTTTGGGCATGGTGCCGCACGCGACGATTCAGGGTGCGTCGGGACCGTTAAATGATTGGGAGGAGCTTGATAGCCGTGTAGAACAGAACCCTGATGTTCTGGCTGCAGCACCGTTTATTCAGGGGCAGGGCATGGTTACCGGCGGCGGTAACGTGCGAGGTGTGATGCTGAACGGCATTTTGCCGGAGCAGGAGGCCTCCGTCTCAATCATTGAAAACCACTTTGTGGAAGGCGGGCTGGGTGATCTCAAATCCGGTGAGTTCGGCATCATCATCGGCCGCCTGATGGCGAACAGCCTCAGGTTGGGTGTCGGGGATAAGTTGACGGTCGTTTTACCTGAGGCTTCGGTGACGCCGGCTGGCGTGTTGCCCAGGCTCAAGCGTTTCACGGTAAAGGGCATTTTCAGTGTTGGCGCTGAATTGGACGGTAACTACGCGCTGATTCACATGGACGACGCGGCTCGGTTGATGCGCACAGGCGGTAAGGCAGAAGGGCTACGCCTGTTGATGGACGATTTGTTCTCCGCCCCACGGGTTGTTAATGATGTGGCCTCTGGCTTGGGCGGTCGTTATTACGTGTCGGACTGGACGCGCACCCACGGTAACCTGTTCAACGCCATTCGCATGGAAAAGACCATGATTGGACTGTTGTTGATGTTTATCGTTGCGGTTGCCGCTTTCAATATTGTTTCTACGTTGGTCATGGTGGTTACCGATAAAACCGCAGACATCGCAATTCTGCGCACCATGGGCGCCACCCCGGGCCGGATTATGCGCATCTTTATTATTCAAGGCGCCGTGATCGGCGTTTTTGGCACCTTGATTGGCACCGCGCTGGGCGTGCTGGGCGCGCTGAATATCAGTGCTTTCATCGCTTGGCTTGAGGCCGCTATGGGGCATCAGTTCCTGAGTGCCGATGTTTACTTTATCAGTTATCTGCCGTCTCAATTGCAATGGCAGGATGTCGCAGTAATCAGTGGTGCCGGTCTGGCGATGAGCCTGTTGGCAACGATTTACCCGGCTTGGCGGGCGTCGCGAGTCGAACCGGCGGAGGCTTTGCGCTATGAGTGATGCAACGATGACTAACACAGCAACGCCTCTGGTGATTGATTGCCGGCAAGTAACGCGCACCTACAGCGAGGGGCCGGAAAAACTGACGATATTCTCTGATATTTCCCTGGAAGTGTCGGCTGGAGAAACCGTTGCGATTGTTGGCAGCAGCGGTGCGGGTAAGACTACGCTGCTGAATCTTCTGGGGGGGTTGGATAAGCCCTCGTCCGGGAAAATCGAAATCTGTGGCGAGAATATTCACGGAATGTCGGAAGCGGGCCGTGCTCGATTCCGCAATCGGCATCTGGGCTTTGTCTACCAGTTTCATCACCTTTTGCCTGAGTTCACGGCGCTCGAAAATGTCATGATGCCGCTGGCGTTGGGCGGGCAATCTCCCCGGCAGGCAAAGCCCAGGGCCGAAGCATTGCTGGAGCGGGTAGGCTTGGGGCAGCGCCTTCGTCACAAGCCGGGCGAGCTGTCGGGTGGTGAGCGTCAGAGAGTGGCCATTGCTCGCGCCTTGGTCAACGAGCCCAACTGCGTGTTAATGGACGAGCCCACCGGTAACCTTGATCAGCACACAGGCGAAGGTATACGCGCGTTGATTCAGGATTTGCGCGATAACTCGGGTACAGCGTTTATCATGGTGACCCACGATATGGGGATGGCGAAAAGCTTGGGGCGGGTATTGCGCTTAGAGCAAGGAACCCTGGTTCAGGAATTTTGAGCCTTGGCGCGCTGCTGCCTGGCTCTCAGGCGGCGGCGCAATTGCCAATCCGAGCGTACTTTTCGGCGCCATAGATATTGTACGGCCAGGTAGGCGATACATGCGCTGATGGTTGCTAGCAGCAGTGAGCCCAGATAGAGCGGAATGCCGATTTCGAACAAGCGATCGCTGACCCAGTGCCAGTTTGCGTGAAATTCGAAAGGCAGTACCGGCCGGTCCAGTATCCAGGCACCTACTTTGTAGTTGAAGTAGAAAATAGGCGGCATGGTTAGGGGATTGCTGATCCAGACCAATGCGACGGATAGCGGCAGGTTTGCATTGAACCAGATGGCAAAAAAAGCGGCGGCTAGCATCTGGAACGGCATCGGAATAAAGCAAAACCAGATACCGATCAGAAAGGCCCGTGCCACGCAGTGACGATTAATGTGCCACAGGTTGGGCTCGTGAAGGATATCGCCGAGAAAGTGCAGGCTCTTCATAGACTGCACTTTTTCTGGGGTCGGCAAATACCGTTTCATAAACCTCTTCGGCATTGGACGTTTGGCCTGTTCTCTCGGTATGGATGGTAACCGGCGCATGGGAGGCGTCGATTTTGATCGGAGGACACGGATTGTCCAGAAAAAGCACCCAGTTCAGCACGAAGGCTGAAAGATCTCTACTTTGCCCATTGGGCGTGTTCGCATTTAGTTGCGGCGTTATCTTACTGTATCGGTTCTCGGTTTTGCCACCTTATCCGTGGCTGTTTTCATCCCTATTTGTACTACCGCTGCTTTTGAAGCCGCAAACAGCCCGTTTTCGTGTGGCTGTTTTCGGGATGATCTGGTTTGCGACTGGTCTGGGATGGGCAGCATGGAATGCAGATGCCCGCCTACAGAAACAGCTTACATCCGGGGAAGAGGGGGTACCAATCACTGTCTCCGGCTATGTCTGTGATCTGCCGCAGCCAGGCAGCTTCAACAGCATCCGGTTCCACTTTTGTGTAGACCGTTGGCCAGCAGGCTTCGGTTCGGCGCGAACTGGCATGCCCCCCGATAAGGTTCGCCTTGCTTGGTACGGATCCGGCGATAAGCTTTTGCCCTCAGGACCAATCGCGCTGGAAGCGGTTCTTAAGCGACCTCACGGAAGCCTTAATGATGTTGGGTTTCGCTACGAGGATTGGTTGTTCAGGCACGGTGTGGGCGCGACAGGAAGCGTTCGCAAGGTAACGGATTTGCCGGGTGCTTCGTGTGGTTTGGTCTGCTCTTATCATGCTTGGCATCGGGCAGTGGCATCGGTTGTTGAGCGTTATTTTGGTGACGCAGAGCACTATTCGTTAGTCGCGTCATTGTTGATCGGTAACCGTGGGCATCTGTCTGCCGAGCAATGGCAAACCCTGAAGGCCACCGGCACGATTCATTTGGTGGCTATTTCTGGCTTGCATTTAGGGTTGGTGGCGCTGATTGCAGGATTGGTTGTTCGCCGTTTTTTACTGATATTGCCAGCCGGAGTCATCTCCGAAAATGGCATTCGGACAACCGTTTATTGTGGCGTGCTGCTCGCATGTCTGTTCTATGCCTTGCTGGCAGGCATGACAATACCGACACGTCGGGCGCTGATCATGGTGATTGTTGGTGGGTGGTTCGTGCTCAAAGCGCGAGAGGTCAGCCCTTGGTGGCCCTTCGTGATCGCCATGGCAGGCGTTTTGATGCTCGACCCTTTCGCGCCTCTTGACCAAGGTTTTTGGTTGTCGTTTTCCGCGGTTGCGCTGCTGATTTGGGTGTTCGCCAACCGTTTGCGAGGTTTGGGGTGGCTTGCCGGCTTGGTGTTGGCGCAAGCGGCAGTGTTTGCCGGGCTTTGGCCGGTCCTGCAATCGTTCGATCAAGCCCAGCCGTTGGCGGGTGTCCTGGCGAATTTGGTTGCGATTCCCTGGGTCTCGTTTGTGGTGATGCCCGTTTTGTTGCTCGGGACGTTATTGGTAGTCGTAAGTGGCGGCACATTAACGGCCTATGTAAGCGCGGGCTTCGATGCCGTACTTGGGGTGTTGTGGGGCTTGCTGCAAGGGGTGGCGGCGTTGCCGTTATATTCGCTGCCCGGCGCGTCGCAAACCGTATTAGTGGCATTCGCTGTGCTGGTTTTGTTGCTGCTACGTTTTCCGAGCCGGTCATTCAGGGTGTTGAGTGGCATGGTGTTTTTAGGATGGCTAGGGGTTGGCTGGCTGACCAATGTGAATCCTGAAAATCGTTCGGTGGGGCTGTCTGAAGTTCGCATTTTTGATGTCGGGCAAGGCTTGTCGGTATTGGTCCGCTCGGGGCAGCAAGTCTTGATGTATGACACGGGGCCTGAAGTAAAAGGCGTTTATTCTGCTGCGGAGTCGGTGTTGCTACCGAACCTGAAGGCGATGGGCGTGCATCGAATCGATCATCTCGTCATAAGTCACGGTGATAGTGATCATGCGGGTGGGCTGGATCTGCTGATGGGCGAGTTGGCAATAAGGCGGATCTCAACCGGAGAGCCGGAAGTGGTGCGGGGTAAGTTGGCGCGTGAACCGGTAGCGGATATTCAGCCGTGTCCTCGCTTACCACAAGTGATGGGGGCTTTTGAATTGAGTTTCTGGAGCAGCCCTTTGCCACGCTCGGGTAACGATGCCTCGTGTGTGCTCAGAATATTTCACCGTGAATCGGGCGTGGATGTGCTGCTCACCGGCGACATTGGTCATGATGTGGAAACGGAAATGTTGGCTGATACCGAACTGGCTTGGTTGCCTGCGTTTCCGGGGCGCCGAATTCTGATTGCCCCACATCATGGCAGCAAAACATCGTCCTCGATGCAGTGGGTGAGGGCAGTCATGCCGAACTGGGTGATCTATACCGCGGGATATCGGCATCGCTATGGCCACCCGCACCCTGATGTCGCTAACCGTTACCGGCAAGTGGGTGCGTTGCCCCTGAACACCGCGTGTTCAGGGCAGATATCAGTGCGATTTGAGGATGACGGCCCGAAGATCACTGAAGCAAAGCATCGGACGCCGTTTTGGATTGGTGGTCCTGGTCTTACTCGTGATCGATGTAAAATACCGTGACATTGCAGGTGTGGCCTGCACCGGCAGCTATGCTAAAGTAGCGCGGCTTGTCATTAATCAGGGAGATCAAGCGTGTTTGAGCTGTTGAAAGCTGGTGGCATCCTGATGGTGCCCATTGTTGCCTGTTCCATTTTAGCGCTTGCGATTATTTTGGAGCGGTTTTGGTCGTTGCGTGCGTCCCGCGTGGCACCTTCCCAATCGCTAAACGAACTTTGGCGCTGGATTAAAAAGAAAGAGCTGAATGGGCGCAAGCTTAAAGCACTGCAGGGTTCGTCCCCCATGGGCAGAGTGCTCGCGAGCGGGCTTATGAACGCTAAACATGGTCGTGAGATCATGAAAGAAAGCATTGAGCACGAAGCGAGTCAGGTTATTCACGAGCTCGAACGTTTCCTTAATCCACTGGGGACTATCGCTACCATTACCCCGCTGCTGGGCCTGTTGGGCACCGTCATTGGCATGATTAAAGTGTTTGCCGAAATTCAGCTGGCGGGTGTTGGCAACGCCGGCAACCTGGCGGGTGGCATTTCGGAAGCATTGATTACGACTGCATCAGGGTTGAGCGTCGCCATTCCGGCGTTGATTGCTCACCGCTATTTTATTCGCCGGGTTGATGAGCTGGTAGTCAACATGGAACAAGAAGCCATCAAGTTGGTGGAAGTGGTTCATGGTGATCGCGAAATCGACGTGGAAGGAGCCTGAACACCGTGAAGTTCAAGCGCCAGAGAAGCCAGGAAGTCGGGGTAGACCTGACGCCATTGATCGACGTGGTGTTCCTGCTGCTGATTTTCTTTATGGTATCCACAACGTTTACCCGAGAAAGTCATCTTGAGGTGGAGTTACCGGAAGCCAGTGGTGACCCCGCAGAGCCGGCTGAAGTGCGTCAGATTGATGTGGTGATCAACGCCGAGGGTCAATACATTCTGAACGACAAAACGCTGGTCAATAATCGCCGGGAGACTCTCGAGCGCGGGGTCAGCGAATTGTCCGAAGGGGATAACAGTTTGCCGTACATCATTACTGCCGACGCTCGCACGCCCCACGAGTTTGTAGTTCGTGCTATGGATGTGGCGGGCAGGTTGGGGTTTGCTAAATTAAGCATCACCACCGAGCGGGAGGCTGAATCCCAGTGAGTCGTGCAATTCCAGAGCCCCTGAAAACGCCGCCGGCCGGAAGCTGGACGACCTATAAGCGGTTGTTGACTTACGTTAAACCTTTCTGGCTGGCGTTTTCGTTAGCCGTTCTTGGGAATGTGCTCTACGCTGCGGCATCGACAGGCATGGCCGCAGCCATGGAGTACGTCATCACAGCCATCGAAAACCCGACATCGCAGAATCGTGTGCTGTTGACCGGTTTGATCGTTGGTGTGTTTGCCCTTCGGGGGCTGGGCACGTTCTTCAGCCAGTACTTCATCAGTTACGTTGGGCGCAATGTCATTAACGCTCTGCGTAATGACGTATTTGACCGGATGATGACGCTGCCGTCTCGTTATTTTGATGAAAACGCGGCCGGTAGATTGGTGTCCAAGCTGACGTTCAACGTAGAGCAGGTGGCCGAGGCCGCGACTAATGCGATCACCATCACCCTACGTGAAGGTCTGACCATCGTCGGGTTGTTGGGCTTTATGATCTACACCAACTGGAAACTCACGCTGGTGTTTCTGACGGTGGGGCCGGTCATTGGTTTTGTCGTTAGCTACGCCAGTAAGCGGTTTCGCAAGATCAGTAAGCGCATCCAGGGTTCCATGGGCGATATCACCCATGTCGCGACGGAATCGATTTCTGGCTATCGCGTGGTGCGCACCTTCGGTGGTGCAGATTACGAACGGGACCGTTTTCGCGAGGTTAGCGCGCGCAATCTGAAACAAAGTCTGAAAATGGCTTCAACGCAGGCCATCAGTGTGCCTGTCATCCAGGTATTGGTTGCGATTGCCATTGCAGCATTGGTCTGGACCATGCTCGCCCCTGAAATCCGCGGTGAAATGACCACCGGGCAGCTTATAGCCTTTATCACCGCGGCGACGACCATGGCGAAGCCGATTCGTCAGGTTACGTCTATCCACTCCAAGATTCAGAAAGGTGTTGCTGCAGCTTACGACGTGTTTGAAACCATGGACGAAAAGCCGGAAAAAGACGGCGGCACCCATGCCCCTGATCGCGTAGAAGGGCGCATCGAGTTTGATCAGGTATCGTTTCGCTACCGTGACCAGCTCGATAACGTTCTGGACCAGATCTCGATCGATTTACCTGCGGGCCAGAGTGTCGCGTTGGTGGGACGCTCCGGCAGTGGTAAGTCCACGTTGGTCAGCCTGTTGCCTCGGTTTTACGACTTCACCGGTGGCGATATCCGGGTGGATGGCCACTCCCTGATGGACTTCTCTCTCGAAGCGCTGCGCGCTCAAATAGCGCTGGTAACCCAGAACGTGGTCTTGTTCAACGATACCATTGCCGCAAACATCGCCTATGGCGCGCTGCGGGATTGTAGCCGGGATGAGATTCGTGAGGCCGCCGCTAAAGCCCATGCGCTTGAGTTTATTGATCGTATGCCCGAAGGTCTGGATACCGTGATCGGTGATAACGGTGTGATGTTGTCGGGTGGCCAGCGGCAGCGTTTAGCCATTGCCCGGGCGCTTCTTAAAAATGCCCCGATTTTGATATTGGATGAAGCCACCTCGGCTTTGGATACCGAATCTGAACGTCACATCCAGCAGGCACTCGAAACCGTTATGCAGGGGCGCACCACCTTGGTCATTGCGCACCGACTTTCAACCATCGAAAAGGCCGACCGGATTCTAGTGATGGATAACGGCCGCATCGTTGAATCGGGAACCCATGATGAACTGCTGGCGGCTGGCGGTGCTTATGCGCAGTTGCATCAGGTGCAGTTTAGCGAGCATGCATGAGTAACGTAATCGATCGTTTGTGGTACGGCCAAAAGCGGCCTTTGAGCATTTTGGCGCCGCTCGCCTGGTTATACCGTGCAATCTCTGAATCCCGGCGCCGAAAGGCATGGCAGGCTCAGAGCGAAAGCTTACCGGTGCCTGTGGTCGTGGTGGGCAATATTACTGTCGGCGGAACGGGGAAGTCGCCGTTAACCGCCCGATTGGTGGAATGTATGCGCCAGAAGGGGTGGCAGCCGGTTATCTTGAGCCGGGGCTATGGCGGCAAGAGTGATAGCTACCCGTTACTGGTGAAGGAGGGCACGCCCGCCGGCGTTTGTGGTGATGAACCTCTCATGCTTTCTCTGGCAACCGGTTGTGCGGTTGTGGTGGACCCTCAGCGTCTACGTGGTGCGCGTTGGGCATTGGAGCAAGGCTTGGGCAATGTGTTGATCTGCGACGATGGTCTTCAGCACTATCGTCTGCCCCGGGATATCGAATTGGTCGTATTTGATGCTCAGCGCGGTATCGGCAACGGCGCGCTGCTACCAGTGGGTCCGCTGAGGGAACCGGTTGACCGGCTGAACTCTGTCGATTTCGTGATACTCAATGGCGCCGAGTTCCCGGCAACCGGGGAGAGTATCGACGAATTCGCCAGCACGGAACATTCCGATATCCACGCGATGGCCTTGCGGCCGGCTTCCCTCGTCAATATCAACTCCGGGGAAACCCGCGCGCCCGAAGCCCTTAACGGAAAACCCGTACGCGGGGTTGCAGGCATTGGCAACCCGGGCCGATTTTTCGACACCCTCAGGCTGCTGGGTGCTCATGTTCAAGAAGAGGCATTTCCTGATCACCATCGATTCCGGCCCGAAGATCTGGCTTCAGGCGCTGGAGAGTGGCTGGTGATGACGGCAAAAGACGCGGTGAAATGTCGTGGCTTTGCACCTGATAATGCCTGGGTATTGACCGTTGATGCCTGCTTGTCCGAACCTTTTGAACAACGCTTTCTGGAACGGCTCAACGAATGTGCTGAGCAGTTGCAGCCTCAAATGACCGAGAGATCAAATCATGGATAAGAAACTTCTGTCTATGCTGGCTTGCCCAGTGTGCAAAGGCGAGCTCAAACTGAATGAAGCTCGCACAGAGCTGGTGTGTTATCAGGACGCCATGGCGTTTCCGATTCGGGAAGGTATTCCCGTTATGATTGCCGGAGAAGCGCGCACACTGAGCACAGACGAGCGTCTGGACAAGCATTGAGTTAACCGTTAGCAGGACTGTCTGTATGTCTTTTACTGTCGTGATTCCCGCTCGATTCGCGTCTAGCCGGTTGCCAGGTAAGCCGTTGGCGATGATTGCTGCCAAACCCATGATTCAGCATGTCTACGAGCGCGCTCAGGAAAGCCGAGCGGGTCGTGTCGTGATTGCAACGGACGATTCGCGCATTGAAGAGGCGTGCCAGGCGTTCGGGGCAGAAGTTGTGATGACTTCACCAAACCACGCCAGTGGCACAGACCGACTCGAAGAAGTCGCCCGTGCGCTAGAGCTCGAGTCCGATCATCGAGTTGTGAATGTCCAAGGCGATGAGCCGCTCTTGCCGCCCGCTTTGATCAATCAGGTGGCTGATAATCTGGAGCTTTACCCAGACGTTGCGATATCGACTTTGTGCGAGCGCATTCACGACGCTCAACAGGTATTTAACCCTAACGTGGTTAAAGTGGTGTTCGATGCTCAGGGCATTGCCCATTACTTCAGTCGTGCTCCGATTCCCTGGGCTCGCGATGCGTGGCCTCAGATTGCCAGCGGCGGAGAAATCGATTTACCCGATGGAATCGGTTACTTCCGTCACATTGGCATCTATGGCTATCGGGCCAGCGTGCTCGGTGACTTTGTCAGTTGGGCGCCCGCGCCAACCGAGCAGGTGGAAGCGTTGGAACAATTACGGGCGCTTTATAACGGTGCCAGTATCCATGTAGATGTCGCGGAGCGGCCCCCGGCGCCGGGCGTGGATACAGAGGAAGATTTAGAGCGAATTAGAAAGTTGATGGAAGCCGGAGGGCGTTATGTCTGAATCCGTTCGGGTTCTTTTTGTCTGTTTGGGAAACATTTGCCGTTCGCCCAGCGCGGAAGGCGTGTTTCGCAATCTGGTCACCGAGCAGGGGCTGGCCGATAAAATCTTTATTGATTCGTGCGGTACGGCAGACTGGCATACCGGAAAGTCGCCCGACTCTCGCTCTATTGAAGCGGCAGGGCGCAGGAGGATTGATCTTTCGGGTCTGAAAGCGCGTCAGCTCCAGTCAAACGACCTCGACAACTTTGATTATGTTTTGGTGATGGACCGCTCTAATCTGGCCGATGTGCGGGATATTTGGCGCCAGAACGGCGGCACGGAGCCAAAATTGTTTCTTGAATTCGGACGCTCGAATGAAGTGGAAGTGCCGGACCCGTATTACGGTGGTGGCGAAGGTTTCGAACATGTTCTCGATTTGATCCAGGACGCCAGTGAAGGGTTACTGGAGCATATTCGAGGAAAGCTGGCTTGAGATACGGCCTGAATATCCGCGAACGGGTCGATTTGAAAGACCTGAACACGATGGCAATCGCCGTCAACGCCCAACAGTTTGTCGATATCGAAAATGCCGATCAGCTGGTCGAAGCTCTCGACCTGGCTGCTGACCGGCAGCTTGAAACGCTGGTGTTGGGTGGTGGCAGTAACCTGGTTTTTGCCGGTGACTTTGAGGGGCTTGTCTTGCACATGGCGCTTCGGGGGCGACGCTGGGAGCAGATCGAAGGCGAGACGGCGGTGCTGGCGTTGGCCGCAGGTGAAAACTGGCACGATGCGGTGCTCTACGCCGCGCGCTCCGGCTATCGGGGTATCGAGAATTTGGCGCTTATTCCCGGAACGGCGGGCGCTGCTCCGGTGCAGAACATTGGTGCCTACGGAGTGGAGTTGTGCGATACGCTGGTAAGTGTAACGGCGCTGGATTGCGATTCACGCAAAACGGTCACATTAACTGCTGAAGACTGCCAGTTTGCCTATCGCGACAGTTTTTTTAAGCGCAATCCGGGGCGATACATCATCCTTGAGATACGCCTTCGGCTATCCCGCTCGACACCTCTTAAACTAGGATATCGGGATCTTCAGGACTATCTGAGCGACGTTGATACAGCAAAGCTTAGTCCGCTGGAAGTGGCTGAGGCGGTTATTGCAGTGCGCCGGCGAAAACTGCCGGACCCTGATGCCTTGCCAAACACCGGCAGTTTTTTCAAGAATCCGGTGATCGATCAGGCCCGGTTCGAACAGCTGCAAAAGCGGTTTCCGGATGTGGTGCATTATCCTCTGACTGATGGTGTCAAACTGGCGGCGGCTTGGTTGATTGATCAGGCTGGTTGGAAAGGCTATCGCAACGCCCGAGTGGGTATCCATAATCGACAGGCGTTAGTGCTGATAAACCATTCGCAAGGCACGGGTGAGGATGTGCTGGCATTGGCAGAGGATGTGCGGCAATCGGTGCGGGAGAAGTTCGGGGTCGAACTGGAGGTCGAGCCGGGTATCATCGGAACACGCTAATAGAATTGGAGCATTCCGGGTAACCACTCGGGCTACCCGGAATGTTTGCGTCTTACAGGCTCGTTTTCGGCGAAGCTTTCATCAGCACAGGCAGTGCGTCTTCTACCGCAATATCCTGTTTGTCTTCATCACGACGGCCTTTGTATTCCAAAGTGCCAGCGTTCAGACCACGCTCCGAAATAACGAACCGGTGCGGAATGCCCATCAGCTCCATGTCCGCAAACTTCACGCCGGGGCGCAGGTTGCGGTCATCCAGAAGCACGTCATAACCCGCTTCAAGCAGCTCGTTGTAAAGCTTTTCGCCAGCTTCGGCAACGGTCGGTGCTTTGTGGGCGTTCAGCAGCACAATGGCAACCTGGAAAGGTGCAATCGCGTCTGGCCAGATGATGCCTTTGTCGTCATGGTTTTGTTCAATGGATGAGGCCACGATGCGTGACACGCCAATGCCGTAGCAGCCCATTTCCATAACGACCGATTTTCCGTTTTCATCCAATACGGTGGCATTGAGCGCCGAGCTGTACTTGTTGCCCAGCTTGAAAATGTGGCCAACTTCGATGCCGCGACGAATTTCCAGTGTGCCGTTACCGTCCGGGCTTGGATCACCTTCTACAACGTTGCGAATATCTTCAACGCGGCCAACCGGAACATCACGCTCCCAGTTAACGCCCGTCAGGTGGTAGTCGTCTTTGTTAGCGCCGCACACGAAGTCTGCCAGATGGGCCGCGCTGCGATCGACGATGGTCGGGATCCGCAGGTTGACGGGGCCGATCGAGCCCGCTTTGCAGCCAATGGCTTTCTCGATCTCTTCATCGGTGGCCATGGTCAGAGGTTCAGCCACGCCCTGCAGATTTTCAGCTTTGATGTCGTTCAGGGTGTGATCGCCACGCAGGATAAGCGCAACCAGGCCGGCTTCACCATTCTCGTCGGCCTCAGCTTTCACAATCAGGGTTTTTACGCTGCGCTCGGCAGGCAGGCCTAAGAATTCGGATACAGCCTCGATGGTTTTCTGACCCGGGGTGTGCACTTCTTTCATTTCTTCTGAAGCTGTAGGGCGGTCGCCGGCTGGCGCAATCGCTTCCGCTTTCTCGATGTTTGCTGCGTATTCACCGCCTGTGCTGAATACGATGGCGTCTTCACCAGAAGAGGCCAGTACGTGGAACTCGTGGGAGCTACTGCCGCCAATGGAACCAGAGTCCGCCTGTACCGGGCGGTAATCCAGGCCTAGACGATCAAATATGTTGCAGTAAGTCTGGTGCATGAGCTGGTAGGTGTCGTCCAGCGATGCCGCGTTAATATGGAAGGAGTAGGCATCTTTCATGATGAATTCACGGGCACGCATCACTCCGAAGCGTGGACGGCGTTCATCACGGAATTTGGTTTGAATCTGGTAAAAGTTTGCAGGCAGTTCTTTGTAGCTTTTGAGCTCGTTGCGAACCAGATCGGTGATCACTTCTTCATGAGTCGGGCCTACGCAGAAATCCCGGCCATGACGATCGTTCAGGCGAAGCAACTCGCCACCGTATTGCTCCCAACGGCCGGATTCTTGCCATAGCTCGGCCGGCTGAACCGCAGGCATGAGTACTTCCTGGGCTCCACTTTTGTCCATTTCTTCACGTACAATCCGTTCTACTTTGCGCAAGGTTCTTAGGCCTAATGGTAGCCAAGAGTAAAGGCCTGCGGCCAACTTACGGATCATGCCTGCGCGTAGCATCAGCTGATGGCTGATAATTTCCGCGTCAGAAGGAGTCTCTTTTTGGGTGGCAATCAGATAACGGCTAGCTCGCATCGTGTCTTCCGCTTTATTGAAAAGTGGGGATTGGACTAATTGGCAGTGGTACTGGCCCGAAACTGCCTTTCATTGTCTTAAAGTGAGCGTTATTGTACGGAGCCTGCCCCATAAGGTACAGATGATGACAGACGAATCTATAAATGTAGCGCCGCGCCGAAAGCCGGTGCAGGCGCGTAGCAGAGAACGTGTCGATACCATTCTCCGCCATGCGGCCGAAATCTTTCACGAAAATGGTGTAGATGGCACCAGCATGTCGGCCATCGCCCGCCAATCGGGGATGTCGCTGGCCTCGCTCTATCGCTATTTTCCAAACAAAGCAGCCATTGTTCACGCGCTCGCGGAAGGGCACGTCGAAAAAATGGAAACAGTGCTGCGTGAGCGCCTGCAAGAAGTCGGCTTGTCTGAAGCCGTCGACGTGCTGATCGACCTTTTCTACGAGTTCTATCGAACTGAACCGGCTTATTCGGCGATCTGGAGTGGCGTTGAATCAATGCCGGAACTTCGTGAGCTGGATCTGCGGGAGCTCTACAGTAACGCCCGGGATTTTGATGCGCGGCTCAAACAGGAGTTTCCCGGTATACCCGATGAGCGCCGTTGGACAGCTAGCCTGTTGATGCCACGCTCTGCAGGCTCCATTCTCAGGCTGGCAGCGACTTTGCCTGAGTCACAGGGGGCTTTGCTGGCAGCCGAGCTCAAATGTATGGCCCGCGCCTATCTGATGGAGCTGATTCGTCAGGACAAGTAACCCAAAGGCAGGGCGGTACTGTCGATGACTCGACGCAATACGAAGCTTGAGTGAACACCGCTGACGCCGGGTATGCGGGTGATGTGGTTCAGCAAGAACTGGTGGTAGTGGTCCATATCCGGTACCACAACTTTTAACATGTAATCCGCACTCTGCCCGGTGATCAAATAACATTCCTGAACTTCCGGGTAGCTTGCAATCTGCTCCTCGAAATCTGCGAACCGTTCCGGGGTGTGTCTGTCCATTCCGATCAGGATGACGGCGGTCAGGGCTAATCCTAGTTTCTTGTGGTCTAGGATCGTGGCGGTTCGGATGATGATGCCCGCTTCTTCTAATGACCTAACCCGGCGTAGGCAAGGCGAAGGCGAGAGCCCGACCTTTTCGGCGAGTTGCTGATTGGTCAACGAGCCGTCTGTCTGAAGTTGCGCCAGAATTTTTCGATCCGTTTTGTCGATTTTAACTAAGGTTTTGTCGTTGCTTGGCATAATATTTTGCTCGATGATTTCAGGCGGCAATATTCTGTCACACTTTTTGTGTATTACGCTAAAATTAGCAATCGGATGCTGCTTTAAATTGGTTAAACTGTCGATATCTCTTCGATCAGTGAAAGGAATTGTCAGACATGGCTTTTGATCATCGGAAATACGCTCCCTTTAAGCCCGTAGCCAAGAAAGATCGCCGTTGGCCTGATGCGGTCATTGAGAAGGCGCCTACCTGGTGTGCCGTGGATTTGCGGGATGGCAATCAGTCTTTGATCAAACCGATGTCGGTTGCGCAAAAGCAGCGCCTCTTTGATTTGTTGGTGAAGCTGGGATTCAAGGAAATTGAAATAGGGTTTCCCGCGGCCAGCCAGCCAGACTTCGATTTTTGTCGGAAGCTTATTGAAGAGAACCGAATTCCGCCTGATGTCACCATTCAGGTGCTGACACAGGCTCGCGCGGAATTGATTGAACGTACCTACGAAGCGCTTGATGGTGCCAAGCAGGCCATTGTGCATGTTTATAACTCCACCTCTACGGTTCAGCGTGAACAGGTATTTGGGCTCGATCGTGACGGCATCTGCGACATCGCTCGCAATGGCGCTGCGTTGGTCAAAGAGATCGCGGGACGTTATCCGAACACCGAGTGGACATTCCAGTATTCTCCTGAAAGTTTTACCGGCACCGAACTGGATTTCGCTGCAGATGTTATCGACGCAGTCACCGAGGTATGGCGGCCGGATCAGGGGCAACCTGTGATCATCAATTTGCCGGCTACCGTTGAAATGTCAACGCCGAACGTATTCGCAGATCAGGTGGAATGGATTTGTGAAAACATCCGGTACCGGGATTCCTTGAGCATCAGCGTTCATACCCATAACGATCGCGGCTGCGGCGTGGCGGCAGCGGAGCTGGCGGTCATGGCCGGTGCGGACCGGGTAGAGGGCACCTTGATGGGTAACGGAGAGCGCACAGGTAACATGGACCTGGTTACAATGGCTATGAACTTGTACTCCCAAGGCGTTGATCCTGAACTGAATCTGTCTGGTATGGCCGAGATAACCGAAGTGGTAGAAGCCTGTACAGAGATTTCCACCCATCCTCGTCATCCCTACGCTGGCGAGTTGGTCTTTACGGCGTTTTCGGGTAGCCACCAGGACGCGATCCGAAAATGTCTGGCACAACGCAAAGACGGGGATGTGTGGAATGTTGCTTACTTGCCAATTGACCCCGCCGATCTGGGCCGTCGTTATGAAGAGGTGGTGCGGATTAATAGCCAGTCCGGTAAAGGTGGCGTGGCCTACGTGTTGGAGCGGGATTACGATATCAGCTTGCCTAGATGGTTGCAGATTGAGTTCAGCAAGGTGGTCCAGTCGGAAGCCGAGACCAACGGTGGCGAGATTGACTCAAATACCATTCATTGCCTATTCGAAGAGCGGTACCTGAAGGTAGCGAAAGACTGGGCGTTGCGCACTTACAACCTCCATCGTGACGATGAAGGCGTTCGAGCCGATGTGGTCGTTGGCGCCGATGAATCGTCGGTTGCCTTGGAAGGTCGAGGCTTGGGTGCGGTTGAAGCTGTTTCAGATGCGCTTACTCGTCGATTTGGCGTATCCATCGCGGTTGAGGCCTACGATGAGTATGCGTTGGGTGAGGGGACGAAAGCGAATGCTTTGGCTTGTATTCGTTTGAATGCCAACGGCAGGCTTTGTAGTGCGGCCGCACTGGCTGAAGATACAACTTCGGCGACCTTGCAGGCATTGTTCTCAGCGGTGGCTCAGGAAGTTGGCGAAGAAATGCCGGAAGTAATAGTCAGCGAGGAGTCGGTTTCGGCTTGAGGCCTGCCTGTAAGTTTGAACCAAAACCAAAACAGCCGGCGATATTGCCGGCTGTTTTGTTCCGTCTGCCCGTGAGGGGCATCAGGCAATTAACATAAGCCTTTATAGCGGCGTTACGTTCTCTGCCTGCGGGCCTTTGGGGCCCTGAGTAACGGTGAACTGCACTTGCTGGCCTTCGGCCAATGTGCGGAAGCCGCCGGAGTTGATTGCGCTGTAGTGAACGAAAACGTCACTGCCGCCTTCCTGCTCAATAAAGCCAAAGCCTTTAGCTTCGTTGAACCACTTAACCTGGCCAGTTTTTGTATCAGACATTGATCTTTCCTGTACTTACTAAAAGGTTTGCCCTCACGGGACCATGCATGCTGAATAATTCGGTAGGTTCTGATGAAAGGGGCAACGAAAAGCCGGGGGCAGGACGTTGGAGCACATTCGCCAAATACCGCTGCAGAATCACACAGCAATTTCAGTATAGACCGACTTTACCGTCCGTCAATTTTTTATTTGTCGCATTCGAAAGTTTTTTTGTCATAAAAAACAATTGTTTGTGACTTCTTTGGAAGCACAAGACCACCTCCGCAATGGAGGTAGGCTCGAATCGTTTCTGCGAAGGTGCGTTTGGCAGGTCAGTGCCTGAGTGCTTCGCTGATTTCTTCCAGAATGGCCGGATCATCTATCGTACTTGGTACGCTGTATTCTTCCTGATCGGCAATCTGACGAATGACTCTCCTCAGAATTTTGCCTGATCGCGTTTTGGGCAGACGCTCAACCACGATCGCGCGCCGGAAACAGGCTATCGCGCCAATTTTTTCTCGCACCATTTCTACAAGCTCTTCTTCGAGCTCATCCGGGTCGATTGTCGCGCCGTCTTTAATGAGCACCAAGCCAATGGGTAACTGGCCTTTGAGGTCGTCGTGGGCGCCAACAACGCAACACTCAGCGATTGCCGGATGAGAGGCGACCACTTCTTCCATTTCACCGGTTGAGAGGCGATGGCCTGCCACGTTAATGACATCGTCGGTTCGACCCATGATGAAAACGTAACCATCTTCGTCAATGTAGCCGCCATCGCCTGAACTGTAGTAGCCCGGAATCGGGCGGATATAACTGTTCAGGAAGCGTTCGTCGTCGCCCCAAACGGTCATCATGCAGCCTGGGGGCAGCGGAAGTTTTACGGCGATCTGGCCCTGCTCACCATCGGGAACGACAGAGCCGTCCATGTTGACCACGCGAACATCGTAGCCCGGTGACGGCACGGTTGAAGAGCCGGGTTTGGTGGCCATCATTTCGATTCCGGCCGGGTTGCAGCAGATTGCCCATCCGGTTTCGGTTTGCCACCAATGATCCAGAATTGGAAGGTTGGTGTTCTCTTTCAGCCATTCGTAGGTAGGCGGGTCCAAGCGTTCGCCGGCCAGATAAATCCGCTTCAGTGACGAGGTGTCGTATTTGCTGAGCTGTGTGGCTTCGGGGTCTTCCTTTCGAACCGCGCGAAAGGCCGTGGGGGCGGTAAACAGTATGTCTACCTTGTGGTCCTGGATGACTCGCCAGAAGGCCCCTGCATCAGGCGTTTTAATGGATTTGCCTTCGTAAAGCACCGTGGTGCAGCCGGCGAACAGCGGAGCGTAAACAATGTAGCTGTGCCCAACAACCCAGCCAACGTCGGAGGCTGCCCAATACACATCCCCGGGTTTCGCATCGTAGACCAGGCCCATGCTGTACTTGAGTGCAACAGCATGGCCGCCGTTATCCCGAACTACGCCCTTGGGTTTGCCCGTAGTCCCCGACGTGTAGAGGATGTAGAGCGGATCGGTGGCGTTCACTGGTAAGGGGTCTGCGGGTGCGGCGTTTACGCATAGATCGTTCCAGTCCCGGTCCCGGCTGGCTTCCATGCTGGCTTTTGCTTGTGGACGTTGGAACACCACGCAGATCTCGGGTTTATGGCTCGATTGCTCGATGGCTTTATCCACCAGCGGCTTGTATTCAATCACGGTGCTGATTTCGATACCGCAAGAAGCGGTGATGACGGCTTTTGGAGTGGCATCATCAATTCGCACAGCCAGTTCATGCGCCGCAAACCCGCCAAATACCACCGAGTGGATAGCGCCAAGACGCGCACAGGCCAGCATGGCAATGGCGGCTTGGGGGATCATCGGCATATAGATAATGACCCGGTCGCCTTTTTGTATGCCTTGCGCTTTCAGTGCGCCTGCGAACAGTGCGACTTCGTCGCGCAGCTCGTTGTACGTGTAAGTTTTCTGGGTGTTGGTGACCGGCGAATCGTAAATGAGGGCGGCTTGATCGCCGCGGCCAGCACGAATATTGGCGTCTAGCGCGACATCGCTGGTGTTCAGTGTTCCATCTGGAAACCATTCACCGTGACCGTTATCCAGCGGTCGCCAGATGGTGCTGGGCGCCGAGCTCCAGTCAATGTGGCGGGCTTGTTCGCGCCAGAAGTCGTCACGTTGATCGATAGAGCGGCGAAATGCGGAGTTGTAGCTCATAAGCTCCACCTCAGTTTAGCGGTTTTTATTTTATGTTTGGTTCCGTCAACTGTAGGAGTTTTGAGGGGCTGAGCTAGTAGACCATAGGCGTAGTAAGGGGGATTAGTTTACCGTGGCTCAATCTCTGTAACGCTTGCCGAAATATGCCCTTGGCCGAATTGGGTGCGAATGGTGTCGCCTGTTGAGAGTTGGTTTGCGTTTCGGACAATGTCGCCGGATTCGTTTTTGACAATGGCGTAACCTCGGCCGAGCGTGGCGAGGGGGCTGACAACATTCAGAGTTTGCGCCTGCAGCTGGAGCTTGTCTTGTTGCAGTCTCAGGTTGTGCTGTATCGCCCCATGCATGCGTTCACTCAGTCTGACCACTTGCTCTTGTGTGCTGAAGAGGAGTTTCTGGGGAGATTGGGTTTCGAGTCGCTGGGCCAGGTAGCTGGTTGCAAGCGACTGGTGTTCCATTTTTTGCCGCATGGCCTGGTTCAGGCGCATGTCGAGTTCATCCATGCGCTGGGCTTTGTCCTGTAATTCGCGGCGCGGATCTCTCAAGCGCGCACCAAGGTGCCCGAGTTGGTTCTCCAGTCGTTTGAACAGGCGCTGGGCCGAGTGACCCAAACGCACCTGTTGCTCGTTCAGGCGGCGTAGCCAGTCTTGTTGATCCGGAGAGATTTTCTCAGCGGCCGCTGAGGGGGTCGGGGCCCGCAAGTCGGCGACGAAGTCGGCAATGGTGACATCAACTTCGTGACCAACAGCGCTGACCGTGGGGATAGGGCAGTTGGCAATTGCCCTGGCTACCGCTTCCTCATTGAAGCACCACAAATCTTCGAGAGAACCGCCGCCCCGACCGATGATCAGAACATCTGCGACATTGTGCCTTTGCGCGCGCTCGATGGCGTTGACGATTTCAGCGGTAGCTGCCTGGCCCTGAACGGCAGTTGGATAAAGTGTCACGGGAATGGCAGGACAGCGTCGCGCAAGTACGGTCAGGATGTCGTGAATTGCCGCGCCCGTGGGCGAGGTGACCACGCCAATGTGTCTTGGCGTCGGAGGCAGTGGTTTTTTACCGGTTGGCTCAAACAAGCCTTCTGCTTGAAGCTTTACTTTAAGTGCTTCGAACGCTTGCTGCAGCGCGCCCAGGCCCGCCGGTTCCATGTGCTCAACAATGATCTGAAAATCACCGCGATTTTCGTACAGAGTGACTTTGCCGCGAATGCGAATTTGGTCGCCTTCGCGGGGCAGGGTGCGAATGCGTTGGTTGGCGCCTCGAAACATAGCGCAGCGAATCTGGCATTTTTCGTCTTTTAGCGAGAAATACCAGTGCCCGGAAGATGGTCGCGATAGCCCCGAAATTTCACCTTCGACCCATACCTGCATAAAGCTGGTTTCCAACAGGCGGCGAGCCTGACGGTTCAGTTCACTGACGCTCAGGGCGTGGGGGCGGGTGTCCGGATAGGCGGGGGTCAATGTCGGGCTCCGTGGAATTTATACGCAATAGCCGAGAAGGTGACGGGTAAAAATAACGGAAATTCAGAAAGATGCAACCTGATGGTAAGAACCCCGTGGTTTACTGTGTTCTGTCACCACTTTATAATAGATCGATTAAGGATTTTGCTCTGTTACACCGCGTCTGGTGTAGCTCAGGAACTCCCAACTTAGCATGATCAAAAGGCGGACCCAAATGCTGCGTATTGCCGAAGAAGCCCTCACGTTTGACGACGTTCTGCTTGTGCCCGGATTTTCCGAAGTGCTTCCTCACCAGGTTGACCTGAAAACTCAGTTGACCAAAGGGATTACTCTGAATATTCCGTTGATTTCTGCCGCAATGGATACGGTAACCGACGCCGAACTGGCGGTCGCGATGGCCCAGGAAGGCGGTATCGGTATCATGCACAAAAACATGACGGTAGAGCAGCAGGCCGCAGAAGTGCGCCGAGTCAAGAAGCATGAAAGCGGTGTGGTTAAAGACCCGATTACTGTAACCCCGGACACCACCGTTCGCGAGTTGGTCGATATCACCATGGCGAACAATATTTCCGGGCTGCCGGTTGTCGATGGCAATGACCTGGTTGGCATCGTGACCGGCCGTGACATCCGCTTTGAAAGCCGGATGGATACACCGGTACGGGATATCATGACCAGAAAAGAAGATCTGGTAACCGTGAAAGAGGGTGCCGATCTGGTAGAGGTCAAAGAACTTCTGCACAAGCACCGCATCGAGAAGATTCTGGTTGTTAACGACAACTACGAACTGCGCGGCCTGATTACCGTTAAAGATATTCAGAAAGCCAAAGATTACCCGATGGCTTGTAAAGATGATCAGGGGCGCCTGCGTGTTGGAGCTGCAGTTGGCACCGGTGGCGATACAGAAGCCCGTGTACAGGCATTGGTAGAGGCAGGTGTCGATGTGATTGTTGTGGATACCGCGCATGGTCACTCCAAAGGCGTTATTGATCGCGTGCGCTGGGTTAAAGAAAACTATCCGCAGGTGCAGGTGATTGGCGGCAACATTGCCACTGCAGACGCGGCCATTGCCTTGGCAGATGCTGGCGCTGATGCCGTGAAAGTAGGGATCGGCCCCGGCTCAATTTGTACAACGCGTATTGTCGCGGGTATTGGTGTGCCCCAAATTTCCGCGGTATCGAATGTTGCCGCAGCTCTGAAAGATCGCGGTGTTCCGCTGATCGCGGATGGTGGTGTACGTTTCTCCGGCGACATCGCCAAAGCGGTTGCAGCGGGCGCGAACTGCGTCATGATTGGCAGTCTGTTGGCGGGTACTGACGAAGCGCCGGGCGAGATCGAATTGTTCCAGGGTCGTAGCTACAAAGCTTATCGTGGCATGGGTTCTCTTGGTGCAATGGGACAGGGCTCCAGTGACCGGTATTTCCAAGATGCCAGTAAAGGCATCGAGAAGCTGGTGCCGGAAGGTATTGAAGGCCGCGTTGCCTGCAAAGGCCCGATGCGCAATATTATTCACCAGCTGATCGGTGGCTTGCGTGCCTCTATGGGGTATACCGGCAGCGCGAACATCGACGAGATGCGTACCAAACCCGAATTTGTCCGTATTACCAATGCGGGCATGCGTGAGAGCCACGTTCATGACGTGACCATCACCAAAGAAGCTCCAAACTACCGCGTCGGTTAATTATTGCTTGATTGACACAGCCCGGTTTCCGGGCTGTGTTGTTTCTCTTCAGCCCGAGGACTCCATGGCTCAGAACATTCACGACCACCGTATCCTGATTCTCGATTTCGGTTCCCAGTACACCCAATTGATTGCTCGCCGCGTGCGGGAAATTGGTGTGTATTGCGAAGTTAAAGCCTTTGATATCACCGAAGATGAACTCAACGACTTCAACCCCAAAGGCATTATCTTAGCCGGTGGACCTGAATCGGTTACCGAATTAGGTGGGCCGCGAGCGCCAGAGAACCTGTTCGACAGAGGTATCCCGGTGCTTGGTATCTGCTATGGCATGCAGACCATGGCTGAGCAGCTGGGAGGCCGTGTTGCCAGCTCGGAGAAACGCGAGTTCGGCTATGCGCAAGTTAAAGTACGTGCGAAAGGGCCATTGCTGAACGACATCACCGATCACCTGACGCCCGCCGGCGATTCCTTGCTGGACGTATGGATGAGTCACGGCGATAAAGTGGTGGCCATGCCAGAAGGCTTCGAGCTGCTGGCTTCTACCGAGAGTGCTCCGATTGCAGCGATGCAAGACCTGTCGCGGAATCTGTTCGGTGTGCAGTTCCATCCTGAGGTCACTCATACGCTTCAGGGTAAGCGGATTCTTGAGCACTTTGTTCTGAATATCTGTACCTGCGAAGCACTATGGACACCAGCAAAGATCGTGGACGACGCTGTGCGCCAGATTCGCGAGCAGGTAGGTACTGATAAAGTATTGCTAGGCCTGTCAGGCGGTGTTGATTCCTCGGTAACCGCAGCGCTTTTGCATAAGGCCATCGGTGACCAGCTGACCTGCGTATTCGTAGACAACGGCCTGTTGCGTCTGAACGAAGGCGATCAGGTTATGGATATGTTCGGCACCAGCATGGGCGTGAAAGTTATTCGCGCTGACGCAGAAGACCTGTTCCTTTCGAAGCTGAAGGGTGTCAGCGATCCGGAGCAGAAGCGAAAAGTGATTGGTAACACCTTTATTGACGTGTTCGATGACGAAGCCGCGAAGATTAAAGATGTGAACTGGCTGGCTCAGGGTACGATCTATCCCGACGTGATCGAGTCTGCTGCGTCGAAGACGGGTAAAGCGCACGTGATCAAGTCGCACCACAACGTCGGCGGTTTGCCAGAAACCATGAAAATGAAACTGGTTGAGCCACTGCGTGAGTTGTTCAAAGACGAAGTGCGGAGAATCGGTCTCGAGCTAGGCTTGCCTTACGATATGGTGTACCGCCATCCGTTCCCGGGTCCAGGTTTGGGTGTGCGGATTCTGGGCGAAGTTAAGAAAGAATACGCCGACATTCTGCGTCACGCCGATGCGATCTTCCTTGAAGAGTTGCACCGCGCCGATCTTTACCACAAAACCAGTCAGGCGTTTGCTGTCTTCCTGCCCGTTAAATCTGTGGGGGTTGTAGGTGATGCTCGTCGCTACGAATGGGTTGTGGCACTGCGTGCGGTTGAAACCATCGATTTCATGACCGCTCGTTGGGCGCACTTGCCGTACGAGCTGTTGGAAACGGTTTCTAACCGGATCATCAACGAGATCACTGGCATCTCCCGGGTGACTTACGATGTGTCGTCCAAGCCGCCTGCAACGATTGAGTGGGAATAAATAGGTAGCGTGAAGCTGTGCCGGCAGTAGATGTGAGGTGGTGTGTCCATTTATTTTACACTCGTCTGGCACAGGTGCACTTTGTATTAGCTAGGCTGTTGAATAGTAAGTGATATTTTTTTTTGGCGCGGGAAGTGCTTTATAGGGTGCGAATGGTACTCATACGATGAATTTGGGGAAACCCAGGGAGCTTTTGATATGCGACAACTTAAACTCGCTTTAGTGCTTTTTGTTTCTATATGTTTGCCTGGCTTGGCAAGTGCAGCACTCATCACGGCTGACTTTCAGGTAAATCTTAACGATTCGGACCCCGGTTTGGTGGTTGATTCGGCCGATATCGCGGCGAATCCGTTTTCCTTCACCCTGAATAATGTGGGTGATGAATTGACTTTTGATCTGTTCAGCATTTGGACGGATGAGTCTGCGGTGAATGGTGATGATCAGGCTCCAAAACCTATCTCCGTTGATTTTAACTTTACCTCGCCGGGGTTGGTGTCTGGCTCCGTAAATGGAGCAACTAACGGTCAAAAGTCGTTTACCGGTTTTTATCAGGCAGGCGTTCTTAATTGGGGCTCTACAGTGGACCTTGCATTTGGTGCACTGAATGATGGTCTTCTGAGAATCAAGCTTTCGGATGCTGAGTTCAACAACGGTAGTTGGTGGAGTTTGGACGACGGCGAACAATATGGCGCGAAGGTTAAAGCTACCATCAAACTTGTTAGCGAGGCGAGCCAGGTGCCAGAGCCCGGAACTTTGGGTCTGTTAGCGGCCGGCCTTCTAGGGTTTGGTTTGCGCGCCCGTCGCCGTGTGGCGAGCTAAGCGCGATACAGTAAGATAAATAGAGTACCGTAACGGGGCCAGATGAGAATCTGGTCCCTTTTTTTGTGCTTTTAGAGCGAATTAAAGAGCGACAGCGTGCGCTTCATTTAAGGTTGTCCAATCTATTATGCCGCATGCTCTACTGATGGTTCAGCAACTGAAATAGCCGGTGCTACACTTCAGTTGACGCTCTGCATTATTCAGTCATTCTTCTATTCTCTCCTGGAAGCTAATAGGGCAGAGGTTGTAGGTGTTTTGGACAGAGTAGGGGATGGGCTAGCATTTATGCATCCTGATAGATGATAAAAGAGTGGGGACATGGAAAATCATCACGAAGATACAAGGGATGCTATACGTCAGCTATTTGATGCGGTTGACGCGATTTCTGTTCAAGGGTATGACCAAGACCGTAGGGTTGTTTACTGGAATATAGGCAGTGAAAAAATATACGGCTATACCGCCGAAGAGGCGATAGGACGAAGGCTGGAAGATCTGATTATTCCGGGCCATATGCGGGCAGGCGTTATATCGTCGCATCATAATTGGGTAGTCAACGGCATTCAAATTCCCGCGGCTGAGCTTACCCTGCGGAGCAAGTGCGGCCGGGATGTGAGTGTGTATTCAAGCCATGTCTTGTTCCGGAACGCGCGCGATGAATACGAAATGTATTGCATTGATGTGGATCTGGGTGATGTGAAAAAAGCCCAGTCGCACGCTATGTCCAAGGAAGAGTTGTTGATGGGGGTGTTTGAGTCGATCCCCGATTTGTTTTTCTTGGTGAAGGAAGACGGAACGATTATTGAATGTCACGCCGGCGATAGCCGGAAGTTATACGTTCAGCATGAAAATCTACTGGGCGAGAATATGGCGGATTGTTTGCCTGAAGAAGTGGCCGCCAAGTTTAGGAATTATATCGAAAAAGCGATCCGGGAGGGCGGAGTACTTAGTTTTGAATACTGCTTGGATCTTCCAATCGGTAAAGCGTATTTTGAAGCAAGAATTGGTCACGTAGCGGGTCAGCAGCAGCTCGTGATCATAGTCCGTGATATTACCGAGGCCCATGAGGCCGCAGAGCTGATTCGACAGCAGGCTTATTTTGATTCCCTGACAACCATTCCCAATCGTTTGTTATCGTTGGATCGCTTGTCGCAAATGATTAAAGAGATGGAGCGAAGCGGCGAAAAGGCGGCGGTTGTGTTTCTGGATGTCGACGATTTTAAAAAAATCAATGATTCATTAGGTCATGATGTAGGCGATAAAGTCCTCGTTGAAGCAGCTAACAGGCTGAGCTCAACCGTCCGGGACTCTGATACGGTAGGACGATTAGGTGGTGATGAATTTATTGTGCTGTTGGGGGCCTTGGCGAAAAGCTTTGATGCGGTCGATATTGTTGAGAAGCTGCTAGATGCGTTCAGTGAGCCGTTCAGGATTGATGGGAGGGAGCTAATACTTACCGCCAGCATCGGCGTTGCAGTCTTTCCGGACAATGGTGCAAATGCCTCCGATTTATTGCGAAACGCAGACGCTGCGATGTATCAATCCAAGGAGCGAGGGCGGAACACTTATTCGTTTTTCACCAAGAAAATGAACGAAATGATTGTGCGCAGGCTGGAAATCGAAGAACAGTTATATGGTGCGCTGGAGCGTAATGAATTCGAGGTTTACTATCAGCCGAAAATCAATTTAAAAGACCGGAAAGTGGTGGGTGCTGAAGCATTGCTTCGGTGGTATAACCCGCAGATGGGTCAGATTGCACCGGATGAATTTATACCCATTGCCGAGCATACCGGGTTGATTGTGCCCATTGGAAAATACGTGCTTGCCCAGGCCTTGGCTTTTTTGAATGAATGGGGAGGTGCCCATGGGCAGGATTACACTGTAGCGGTCAACCTGTCACCGCGTCAGCTCAGAGATCAGGACTTCGTTAGGTTTGTTAAAGAGTGTCTTGAATCGTCAAATGTTACACCTGCACGCTTGGAGTTTGAAATTACGGAAGGTGTTTTGATGATAGGGCAGTCTTGTGTGGATGAAGTTTTGTCCGCGTTACATACTGTAGGCGTGAAATTGTCTATGGATGATTTCGGAACCGGTTATTCATCGTTGAGCTACCTCCGGCAGTACGATTTTGATCTTCTGAAAGTAGATCGCAGCTTTGTCAGTGGCATAACGGCGAATAAAGAAGATTGTGATCTCGTAACAGCCACCATAGCGATGGCTCACAGTTTAAATCTGGATGTTGTAGCTGAAGGTGTCGAAACCGGTGAGCAGCTTAAGCTGCTGAATGACCTGGGGTGTGATGTGGCTCAGGGGTACTATTTCAGCAGGCCTATTCCCAAGCTTGAGATGATGAAGTTCGATTTAAAGAAACGCCTTGAAGCTGAATGATAAACAGAAGGTGCGGTGATTGGGGTAGCTGGGTCTTCGTTGTTGGTTGAAAAACGGAATAGTGTTATTTTCCGTGTTGCTGAATGGCCGTTTCTGAGATTTGTTAAGCCCCTACCATACGAACCTCGTTTATGTCCGATATACACGCCCTTGATGAATACTGGATGGGTCGCGCTTTAGCGTTGGCTGCTCAAGCTGGCCAGCTTGATGAAGTCCCGGTCGGCGCGATTGTCGTTCGCGATGGTCGGGAGTTGGGGGTGGGTTATAATGCGCCGATTACCGGTTGCGACCCGACCGCCCACGCCGAAGTTCGCGCTTTGCGCGATGCCGCGGCCAGAGCGGGAAACTATCGGCTGAGTGGAGCGACGCTTTACGTTACTCTTGAGCCCTGTACCATGTGTGTAGGCGCTATTGTGCATAGCCGTATCAGTCGCATTGTTTATGGTGCACAAGAACCCAAAGCCGGTGCCGTCGAATCAGCCCGGCGCACTCTCGAAGAACCGTTTTTAAACTGGCAAGTCGAGGCGGTTGGCGGGATTCTTGCCGATGAATGCGGACAGATTATCAGCGACTTTTTCAGCCGCCGGCGGAAAGAAATTCGTCGTCAGCGTAAACAACATTCAGGGAAGGAGTAATTCCACGTGAAAGTACTTGTGACCGGCGGAGCCGGCTATATCGGCAGCCATGTAGTTCGCCAGTTGGCTGAGGCCGGCCATGACATTGTTGTGTTTGATAACCTGTCAACCGGTTACCGCTGGGCCGTGACTGCTGGTGAGCTGGTGGTTGGCGATCTTTGCGATGAAGCGGCCATTGAAGAGCTGTTTGCCGCTCATGATTTTGAGGCGGTTTTGCATTTTGCCGCGAACATTGTGGTACCCGAATCTGTCAGTAATCCGTTGAAATACTATAGCAATAACACTCGAAATACTCTGAATCTCCTGAAGGCAATTGAGCGTCACAAAACACCTTATATGGTGTTTTCGTCTACAGCGGCGGTCTATGGTATGCCCGAGCAAACCGTGCTCACCGAGGATATGCCCCTAGCTCCGATCAATCCGTATGGCGCGTCGAAGATGATGAGTGAGCGGATGATTATGGATCTGGCCGCGGCATCCAGTCTCAATTACGTAGTGTTGCGCTACTTCAACGTCGCAGGCGCAAATCCGGACGGCCTTTTGGGGCAGGCAACACCAGAGGCTACGCATCTTATCAAAGTGGCTTGTGAATGTGTGACCGGCCAGCGCGAGGGCATGAGCGTGTTCGGTACCGACTACGAAACCCGTGATGGCACCTGTATTCGCGATTACATCCACGTTGAAGATCTGGCCAAGGCTCACGTGATGGCGTTGGAGTACATGGCGAAGGGTGGCGAGTCCCAGGTGCTTAACTGTGGCTATGGCAGCGGGTTTACGGTTAACGAAGTGATCGGTGTGGTTAAAGAAGAATCCGGAGTTGATTTCCCAGTTGAAACTACGGGCCGCCGGCCGGGCGATCCGGCAGCGCTTATGGCCGAAAATACCAAGATTAAGCAGGTATTAGGCTGGCAGCCTGATTACGACAACCTGAATACTATTGTGCGCACCGCTTTAGCCTGGGAAAAGATTTGGCTTCAGAAAAAAGCTGCGAAATAACCCTTTATTAGAGAGTTCTCAGGAAATACTTCATGAAGATTACGATTTTTGGAACGGGTTATGTCGGTCTTGTGACCGGTGCTTGTCTGGCAGATGTCGGGCACGACGTGTTATGCATGGACGTTGATGAAGGCAAGATCAACAAGCTCAAGAATGGCCAAATCCCGATTTATGAGCCGGGTCTTGAGTCAATCGTTAAGCATACCTTTGAAGCGGGCCGCTTATCGTTCACCACCGATGTTGAAGAAGCCGTTAAGCACGGAATCTTGCAGTTCATCGCCGTCGGAACACCGCCGGACGAAGATGGTTCGGCTGACCTTCAGTACGTATTGGCCGTGGCAAAATCCATCGGCCAGTATATGGACGAGTATAAAGTGGTGGTCGATAAGTCTACGGTACCTGTGGGCACCGGTGACAAGGTGAAGGCAGCCGTGCGCGCGCAATTGGATAAGCGCGGTCTTGAGTTGGCGTTCGATGTTGTTTCCAACCCGGAGTTCTTGAAAGAAGGGGCGGCGATCAACGACTTCATAAAGCCAGACCGCATTGTGATCGGGACCGATAGCGAGCAAGCGGCGGATTTGCTCCGGGAGGTGTATTACCCGTTCAACCGGAACCGCGACCGCATGATCTTCATGGATATTCGTTCTGCGGAACTGACCAAATACGCCGCGAACTCCATGCTGGCCACCAAAATCAGTTTTATGAACGAGATGTCGAATCTGGCGGAGCGTTTGGGGGCTGATATTGAGGCCGTTCGTCGCGGGATTGGTTCTGATCCGCGTATCGGCTACCACTTCATCTACCCGGGTTGTGGCTACGGTGGCTCGTGCTTCCCGAAAGATGTTCAGGCGTTGGCCCGAACCGCCCGTGATTGCGATTACGATGCTAAGCTGTTGAATGCGGTTGAAGCGGTCAACTACGCTCAAAAGCACGTATTGTTCGATAAGATCAGTCACTACTTCCAGGGTAACCTGGACGGCAAGGTTGTGGCGCTTTGGGGCTTGGCGTTCAAGCCGAACACTGATGATATGCGTGAGGCGTCATCCCGAACGTTGATGGAAAGTTTGTGGAAAGCAGGCGCGAAGGTTCAGGCGTTTGATCCGGAAGCGATGAACGAAACCCAACGCATTTATGGCGACCATGACAGTCTGACCTTGTGCGGCACCAAAGAACAAGCGCTGAAAGGGGCCGATGTGCTGGTGATTTGCACTGAATGGAAGGAGTTTCGTTCCCCGGACTTTGATGCCATTGCGGGTACACTGAAGCAGCCGGCGGTTTTTGATGGCCGCAACCTGTATGAACCGGAAATGCTGGAACGCTATGGCTTGACATATTACGCCATCGGGCGCGGTCAGAACCAGTTTCATTCGGTGGGCTGATAGAGGGGAAGCCATGTTTGAGCTCCACGAACGACTTGCTGCCGACACCCATAGCCTGGGCCAGTCGGCGCTGTGCGATGTGCGATTAATGAACGACCGCACCTGGCCGTGGATTATTCTGGTGCCGGCGGTGTCCGGCATTCGGGAAATCTATCAGTTAACGGCCGATCAGCAGGTGCAGTTGCTGAAAGAATCATCGGCATTGAGCAAGGGCATGATGGAGCTCTTTGAAGGCGACAAGATGAACGTAGCGGCACTGGGTAATATGGTGCCGCAATTGCACCTGCATCATATCGTTCGGTTTCAGGATGATCCGGCTTGGCCGGGACCGGTCTGGGGCACCCAACCCCCTGTGCCTTATACTGCTCAAGAGTTGGAGCGGGTCACTGAAAAGCTTCAGCCGGTGCTTGAGTCGTTGGCGTTGCCCTGTATCTGATTATTCCCGGCCCTGTTGCCACCGGGCGAGGGTCTGGGAACCTACCAAAATCATCCGCAGTTCGATTTTCAGCTTTGCTTTGAGCTCGTCTCGTTCTTTGGGGGTCGCATCCAAGGCTTCTGCGCCTTGGTTGAACACGAGTGTGACCATCGCCTCGGCGACCATTCGGGCGTCTGAAATTGGCTTATTTTGCTCTTCTGCGAAGCGACGCAAGTCGGCCGCCAATTCGGTAACAAAATGCTCGATCTCTGCTTTGACTGCAGTGCGGAATGGCTTGGATACGCCGGTTCGCTCCCGCAACATCAACCGGAACAGGTTGGCGTTGTTGCCAAGGTACTCCATAAAGGTGTCCACCGATGTGGAGATGGCGCTTCCATCCCGCACGATGCGCTTCCGCGCTTGACGCATCAGTTGCCGAAGCGCAACGCCGCCTTCATCGACGAGTGCCAAGCCCAGTTCGTCCAGTTCAGAGAAATGCCGGTAAAACGAGGTGGGGGCAATGCCGGCTTCGCGGGCCACTTCGCGTAAACTCAAACTGCCAAAGCCCCGGTCTGCACTCAGTTGTGCGAGGGCGGCATCCATCAGTGCCCGTCGGGTTTTTAGTTTTTGCTCTGCTCTGGTGGCCAAAACGGCTGCTCCAATTGCGGCTAAAGACGGTCATTCTAGCCGCCTGTCTTCATAGAGTCATCAGAGTGTCTTAAATGCGTTCTTGTACGCCTGATTTTCGGCGTCATTGTGTTTATAATGGGCGGCTTTTCCAGTAAGGTCGCAAAAATTCCAGCGACCAAGATTTTGCTGCAAGCAAGCAGGTGGAGATGGCTTTCCGAAACACGCTGTGAATACGTCCGTGTACGCTCGGCTCCGCCATCCATGGCTCCGCACGGTTTCGGAAAGCCATCTCCACCTGCTTGCCCAGACTTAACGATTTAACGCACACATTCAGAAACTACGGGAACCGGTATGCGCAGTCATTATTGCGGTGGGATCAACGAATCTCACATTGATCAGGAAGTTACACTCTGTGGATGGGTACATCGCCGCCGTGACCACGGTGGGGTTATATTCCTGGATCTGCGGGACCGGGATGGTATTTCTCAGGTCGTTGTTGACCCGGATACCGAAGAAAGTTTTGCGCTGGCGGAAAAAGTTCGCAGCGAATACGTTGTTAAAGTAACCGGTCGTGTGCGTCGTCGCCCCGCCGGTACTGAAAACGACAACATGCCGACCGGCCAGGTAGAACTGCTGGGTAAAGAGCTGGTTATTCTGAATGCCGCCGCCACGCCGCCGTTCCCGCTGGATGAGCACGTCGACGTAGGTGAAGACGTTCGCTTGCGCTACCGCTTTATCGACTTGCGTCGCCCGGAAATGATTAACCGCCTGCGTTTCCGCTCGCGGGTAACCAGCTACATCCGTAACTTCCTCGACAGCCGCGGCTTTATGGATGTGGAAACGCCCATTCTGACCCGTGCGACTCCGGAAGGTGCCCGTGACTATCTGGTACCGAGCCGTACTCACGATGGCTCCTTCTTCGCATTGCCTCAGTCTCCGCAGCTGTTCAAGCAGATGCTGATGGTCTCGGGTGTTGACCGTTACTACCAGATCGCCAAGTGCTTCCGTGACGAAGACCTTCGTGCAGACCGTCAGCCAGAATTTACTCAGGTAGACATCGAGGCCTCTTTTGTTGATGAAGAAAGCCTGATGAACCTGAACGAAGACATGATCCGCACTCTGTTTAAAGACGTGCTGGATGTTGAGCTTCCTGAATTTCCGCGTATGCCATACTCCGAAGCGATGCAGCGTTACGGCAGCGACAAGCCAGATCTGCGTATCCCGCTGGAGCTTCAGGACGTAAACGATCTGGTTGAAAGCGTGGACTTCAAAGTCTTCGCCGGCCCTGCGAAAGATCCGAAAGGCCGTGTTGCTGCGCTGCGCGTACCGAAAGGTGGTGAGCTGAGCCGTAAGCAGATTGACGAATACACCAAGTTTGTCGGCATCTACGGTGCTAAAGGTCTGGCTTACATCAAGGTCAATGAACTGGCCAAAGGCGTTGAAGGGCTGCAGTCCCCGATTGTTAAGTTCCTGGGTGACGACGTTGCCATGGCGATCATGGAGCGTGTGGGTGCGGAAGACGGCGATATCGTGTTCTTCGGCGCAGACAAAACCACCGTTGTAAACGAAGCCTTGGGCGCGCTGCGCATCAAAGTGGGCCACGACCTGAACATGCTGACCTGCGAGTGGGCCCCGATGTGGGTGGTAGATTTCCCGATGTTCGAGGAAACCTCTGACGGCGGCCTGACCGCCATTCACCATCCGTTCACTGCGCCTTCCTGCACACCGGAAGAGCTGGCGGCAGACCCGGCGAATGCTCTGTCCCGTGCCTACGACATGGTGTTGAACGGCACCGAATTGGGTGGAGGCTCCATCCGTATCCACGATGGAGCGATGCAGGACACGGTCTTCCGTATTCTGGGCATCGGTGAAGAAGAAGCGCGAGCGAAGTTCGGCTTCTTGCTGGATGCGTTGAAGTTCGGTTGCCCGCCACACGGTGGTCTGGCCTTTGGTCTGGATCGTCTGGTAATGCTGATGACTGGCTCGGCGTCTATCCGTGACGTAATCGCGTTCCCGAAAACCCAGAGCGCCACCTGCTTGATGACGCAGGCTCCGGGTGAAGTAGACGAGAAGCAGTTGAAAGAGCTGCACATCCGCTTGCGACGTTCCGCCAAACCCGCTGACGGCGGAAAAACGGAAGAGAAAGCGTAAGTGTGAACGACAAGAGGCGGCTTAGGCCGCCTCTTTGTTTTGGTGATCCTCTCACGGATTTGAAGGTAGGCGGATGCCAATCATTCTGGGTGTAGACCCCGGTTCCAGAATTACCGGTTACGGAATCATCCGCGTGGATGGTCGCCAGACCGAATATATTGATAGTGGCTGCATTCGGGTGGGGCAAAAGCCCATGGCCGAACGGTTGCAAGCCATCTTTCAGAGTCTTGCGCTGTTGATTGGTGAGTACCGTCCGGAAGAGTTTGCCATTGAACAAGTGTTTATGGCTCGCAATCCGGATTCTGCGCTTAAGTTAGGGCAGGCCAGAGGTGCGGCTATTGTTAGTGCCGCTAATAGCGGGTTGGCCGTACATGAGTACTCTGCTCGGCAAGTGAAGCAGGCCGTCGTAGGCACCGGAGGTGCCGATAAGTCGCAGGTACAGCATATGGTTCAGGCACTGCTGGGGTTGTCCCGAAAGCCACAGGAAGACGCAGCCGATGCGTTGGCCATTGCTCTGTGCCATGCCCATATGAGTCAAAGTACGCTGAAGCTTGCAGGCGTTGGCGGTAAAGTTCGGGGCGGTCGTGCCCGCCGGCAATAAACAAACGTTGATGAATGCCAGAGGAGACGGGCTTTGATAGGTCGTATTCGCGGTTTGCTGGTTGAAAAGGCCCCGGGCCTGGCGCTGGTGGAATGCGCTGGGCTGGGGTACGAAGTCGATATTCCTTACACCACGTTCTTTCACCTGCCGGAAACTGGCCAAGAGGTGACGCTTCATACCCATTTCGCTGTTCGTGAAGATGCACAAAGCCTTTTTGGCTTCGCTTCTTTGCTTGATCGTAATCTGTTTCGGCTACTGATTAAGGTGAACGGCGTAGGTCCGAAAATGGCCATTGGTATTTTGTCCGGGCTGGATGCACAACAGTTTATTCAGTGTGTGGAAGCACGAGACGTGAACGCGTTGGTGAAGTTGCCCGGTGTCGGCAAAAAAACCGCTGAGCGTTTGTTGATCGATATGGCCGATCGCATCAAGCAACTGGAAGGCCAGTTCGTGCCCTCAATGCCGGAGCAGTTGGCAGTCGGGGCTGCCAGCGTTGCACCTGCAGCGGGGTCTGACCCCAGAGAGGAAGCGGAAGCCGCCTTGATAGCGCTGGGCTACAAACCTCAGGAGGCGGCCAAAGCCATCAGCAAAGTGGCAGAGCAAGGCATGAGCAGCGAGCAGTTAATCAGACTGGCACTGCGAAACATGATTCCAGCCGGGTAAGCCCGGCTTTTTTGTGTCGTAAGATGACGCTAATGTGTATAGAGCTTAACGTGACTCAGCCCGCGCCCTTTGTACAATTAGGGCACTCAAAGCCAAGGGCGACCAGCAGGCACGTTGTTTATTCCCAGTAAGTGGATAATGCCATGATTGAATCGGACCGACTGATAACGGCCAAAGCCGGAGAATATGAAGAGGTGCATGATCGCGCCATCCGCCCGACGCTGTTGTCTGAATACGTTGGTCAGCCGACGGTGCGCGAACAAATGGAGATCTTTATCTCTGCTGCACGGGCCCGTCAGGAAGCTTTAGACCATACCTTGATTTTCGGCCCGCCAGGGCTTGGTAAAACAACATTGGCGAATATCATTGCCAATGAGATGGGTGTTGCCATCAAAACCACTTCGGGGCCCGTGCTTGAAAAAGCCGGCGACCTGGCGGCGATGCTGACCAACCTCGAAGAAGGCGATGTTCTTTTTATCGATGAGATCCATCGTTTGAGCGCGGCAGTCGAAGAGGTGTTGTATCCGGCAATGGAAGACTATCAGCTGGATATCATGATTGGCGAAGGCCCGGCCGCACGTTCGATCAAGCTGGATTTGCCACCGTTCACGCTGGTTGGAGCCACCACGCGTGCAGGCTTGCTGACATCGCCGTTGCGGGATCGTTTCGGCATTGTTCAGCGCCTTGAGTTCTATAATAACGCCGACTTGACTCATATTATTGCCCGATCAGCCCGATTGTCTTCGGTAACCCTTGATGATGGCGGTGCTTTTGAAATTGCCCGCCGCTCTCGGGGCACGCCGCGTATTGCCAACCGGTTGTTGCGCCGGGTGCGCGATTTCGCCGAAGTTCGGTCAGACGGTCGGATTACCGCCGAGATCGCGGACCAGGCACTTAATATGTTGAAGGTGGATAGCCAGGGATTCGATCACATGGATCGCCGGTTGCTGTTAGCGATGATCGAGAAGTTTGATGGTGGCCCGGTGGGTGTTGAAAGTCTGGCGGCCGCGATCAGTGAAGAGCGCGGCACCATCGAAGACGTGCTCGAGCCGTTTTTGATTCAACAAGGGTACATGGTGCGGACACAAAGAGGGCGTATGGTAACCTCGAGCGCTTACCAACATTTTGGCGTGGTGCAGCCCGAGTCCGGGAAAGAGGGTAGCGGCTTTGACTGAGATGGCCAGAACATCTGTCTTCGAGTTACCGATTCGGGTCTACATAGAAGACACCGACGCGGGCGGGATTGTGTTTCACGCCAAGTACCTTCACTACATGGAGCGTGCCCGCACGGAATGGGTTCGCAGCCAGGGGGTGGAGTTGCGGGCTGGGCTCGAGCAGAACGTGAGTTATGTGGTGCAGAAAATGACGCTGCATTATGCGGCCCCGGCCAAACTGGATGATCAGTTGCGGGTAACCGCGGAGCCGATTGCGTCATCCCGAGTGTGGATGACCTTTCGTCAGCAAGTCCTTAAGGCCGATAGTCGGGCTGTGCTGTGTGATGCCGAGGTGAGGGTGGCATGTGTGGCTCTGGATACCGGTAAGCCTCGGCGTTTGCCAGATAATATGAGTGTAATTTTAAAGAACGTGCTTTAATCATCTGAAAACATAGAAACTTTTTGGGAGTGTACAGTGGGATCCGAACTATCAGTCTGGCATCTGATTGCGAACGCAGGGCTTCTGGTACAGCTCGTTATGCTGTTACTGGTGTTGGCCTCTGTAGTGTCTTGGGCGCTGATCTTTCAGAGAGTGAAGGTCTACCGTCAAGCGAAACAGGCTCAGCTCGCGTTTGAAGAACGGTTTTGGTCTGGTATGGACCTCGGCCAGCTGTACAAAGATGTGAACGCCAACCCAACACCAAACTCGGGTATGGAGGCGCTTTTCCGTGCGGGCTTTAAGGAGTTCTCCAGGCTGCGCCAGCAAAGCCGTGATGCTGACGCGGTCATGGAGGGAACCCAGCGGGCGATGCGTGTTGCCTTCTCCCGTGAGCATGAACGCCTGGATATGCATCTGCCGTTTCTGGCCACGGTCGGTTCTACCAGCCCGTACGTCGGTTTGTTCGGCACCGTATGGGGCATCATGAACTCCTTCCGTGGATTGGCACAGGTGCAACAGGCTACTTTGGCAACCGTTGCTCCGGGGATTTCAGAAGCTTTGATTGCGACAGCTATGGGCTTGTTCGCAGCGATCCCCGCCGTCATCGCATACAACCGCTTCTCGACGATGTCTGATGCGCTTCTGAAGAACTACGAAACATTCGCAGACGAGTTTTCCAGCATTCTTCATCGCCGAGTGCACAACTCCGAACAGGCCGGTTCGTGATGGGTTTTGACGGTAAAGGGAGGGTAGTCCGATGAAAGGTATGAGGGTGATGTCCCGGGAACCGCGCAAATCCATGTCGGAAATCAACGTGGTGCCCTACATTGACGTCATGTTGGTGCTGCTGGTTATTTTCATGGTGACGGCACCTATGCTCACTCAAGGCGTGAAGGTGGATTTGCCGGAAACTACCTCGGACCCGATCACGCAAGATAAAGACGTTGAAACCATCACGGTGTCGGTGGACAGCAACGGCGCCTATTTCCTGGACGTCGGTGACGACAGCAGTGAGCCTATGTCGTTGGAGAGCGTGCGGGCACAGGTCTCGAAAATCCTGTCACAGCGTTCAAATGCGGAAGTGATGGTTCGCGGCGATGAGTTTGTCGATTACGGCGTGGTTGTGCGTTTGATGGCTGAGCTTCAGGCTGCCGGTGCTTCTGGTATTGGCCTGATTACCGATGCACCTCAGGAACAGCCTTAATCAGGTGGCGGGATTGTTGTGAAGGGTCACGAACGGGACACGGTAAATAAAGAAAACGTTTCATTGAAGTCGCCTGTAGCGCTTTCGCTTGGGTTGCATTTGATGATTGTTGTGGTTGCGCTTGCGGGATGGTCGTGGACCAATCCCGTGCAAGAACCGGAACCGCGGAGTATTTCTGCCAGGCTGATTAGCCCGGAACCAAAGCCGAGCCCTGTCGTTGATGAGAAAGATCAGCGGGACGAAGCTGAAAAACGCGAGCAAGCGGCTGAGAAGCAACGCCAAAAGGACGAGGCAGAGCGTAAAAAAGCGCAGCAGGAAGCCGAACGCAAAGCAGCTGAAAAAGCGGCTCAGGAAAAAGCTCGAAAGTTAGAGCAAGAGCGCAAACAGCAAGAAGCGAAAGCTCGGGAAAAGGCTGAGCAGCAGGCGCGCGCTAAGGAGGCGGCTCGTAAAAAGGCGGAAGCCGAAGCGAAAGAGCGTGAGCGGCAGAAGGCCGAACAGGAACGGAAGCGACAGGAAGAGGCCAAGCGCAAAGCCGAGGAAGAGAAAAAACGCCAGGAAGAGCGGCGCCGCGCAGAAGAAGCGGAGCGTAAACGGAAAGAGGAGCAGGCTCGTAAAGAAGCCGAGCGCAAGCGAAAAGAAGCTGAGCGGCGGCTAAGAGAGCAGCAACTTAACGCATTGGCAGAAGAGGCCGAGCAAGCTCGCGAGAGCGAAGCGCGCAGGCAACGAGAGGCTGCCGCTGCTAGAGCCCGTGAAGCTCAGATGTTAACCGACAGCGAAAAGTACCAAGCGCTGATTCGCGATCGTCTGGCCCAGGCGTGGTATCCGCCAGCTTCAGCGACCGAAAACATGGTAGCGCGACTGCAAATTACGTTACTGCCGACCGGCGAGTTGCAAAGTGTTAGTTTGGTCAGCAGCAGTGGTAATACCGCGTTCGATAACTCGGCACTGAGCGCTGTGCGGTCTTTGAATCGATACCCGGTGCCGGGCGACAGGGATACGTTTGAACGATATTTCCGGCAATTTACGATTGAATTCAACCCCAAACGGTTGCGGTGAGGCAAAACATGCATAAGAGCAATAATTCGAGACATGGACTGGCAAAACGACATCTAACCGCGATTGGCTGGTTGCTGGTTATGTGCTTTGTTGCATCGAGTGCCCGTGCAGAGTTGCTGATTAGAATTACTGAGGGCGCAAACTCTGCCATTCCGGTCGCGGTCGTTCCGTTCGCGGAGAGCGGAGCCATGCCGGCCGGAGATAAGGTCAGCAGCATTGTGCAGGCCGACTTAACAATGAGTGGCGAGTTTAAGCCGTTAGATCCTTCTAAAATGCTGAGCCTGCCTTCCGAACGCTCGGAAGTCTATTTTCGTGACTGGCGCATGCTGGGGCAGCGCTATGTTTTGGTTGGCCAGTTGACGAATAACAGCGGAAAAATTGAGGCTCGATACGAGTTGTTCGATGTGAATCGCGAGCAACGAATCTTGGGCGAAACCGCTGCAGCGCCTGCTGGAAATGTCCGTTCTCTCGCACACCACATTAGTGATCGCGTCTACGAGGCGATTACCGGCGAGCCCGGCGCTTTCTCCACTAAGTTGGCCTATGTCACGCTCTCGGGCTCCGGTAAGAACAGTGTTTATCGTTTGCACGTCAGTGACATTGACGGACAACGTTCGAAGGTGCGCCTGGAAAGCGACGAGCCTATTCTGTCGCCTTCGTGGTCGCCGGACGGCAAGAAGTTGGCCTATGTGTCCTTCGAAACCGGCAAGCCCGCTATCTATATTCACGAACTGGCCACCGGTAAGCGCACCAAAGCCGCTGATTTTCCCGGGCTGAATTCGGCGCCGGCGTGGTCGCCGGATGGGCAGTCGCTGTTAATGACGCTTTCCAAGGACGGCAACGCCGAGGTGTACGAGAAGAATTTGGCCAGTGGCCGGATTACGAAACTTACCAACCATTGGGCCATTGATACAGAAGCGGCGTGGGATCACGCAGGGAAGGGCGTGTTCTTTACCTCTGACCGATCCGGTGGCCCACAGATTTATTACATGGAACGGCCCGGAGCGGAAGCGCGGCGGCTTACCTTTGGTAGTCGTTATAACGCACGCCCGCGCCCGGACTCCAAGGGTGAGTACGTGTACTACGTACACCAACGGGATCGTTCTTTCCATATAGCGCGGCGGAACCTGAAAACCGATGAGGAGTTCATTGTTACCCGCACCGGAACGGACGAGTCTCCCAGCGTGTCGCCGAACGGCCGCATGCTGATCTATGCCACTGAGCAAGGCGGTAAAGGCGTGCTTACTGTGGTTTCCGCTGATGGCGGTGCAGCCTATAGCTTGCCTGCGTCTGAGGGCGAAGTGAGAGAGCCTGCGTGGGGACCGATTACTCGCTAACCCCTGAAAGCTAAGAAAGTAAATGTCACTTAAAAAAGGAAGGTACTTATGAAACTGTCTGCACAAAACAAAGCGTTTGCTATGTTGCTGTCTTTTGGTCTGGTTGCGGGTTGTAGCTCAACTGGCGACACCATGGAAGACTACGACTCCGGTTCAGATGTTGCCGCGATTGATCAGGAAGGTGGCTCTACCGTATACGGCGGAGAAGACGGTGAAGGTGTCTCCTCTTCGGTTCTGAGCGATGAAGAGCGCGCCGAAGCCCGCGCGAAAGCGGAGCAAGAAGCGTTGCGTGACATTACGACCTTCTATTTCGATTTCGACACCTCCGAGATCAAGCAAGAAGCCCGCAACGCGCTGGTGGCTCATGCTCGCTTTTTGTCCAGCAACCCGCGTCAGCAAGTACGTCTTGAAGGTCACGCAGATGAGCGTGGTAGTAAGGAATACAACCTTGCACTGGGTGAGCGTCGTGCCAAAGCCGTCGAGCGCTTCCTAGTTGTGAATGGTGCTTCACGTGGCCAGATTGAAACCGTAAGCTATGGTGAAGAGAAGCCGGTGGTTCGAGGTTCAGGCGAAAGCGCTTACGCTCAGAACCGTCGTGTTGAGTTGATTTTCAAGTAATTAACGTTAAAACGGACTGACCCATGAGACAAACACTCATGGCGGCCGTGCTCATCCCGCTAGGCCTCGGCCTGGCGGGAGCCGTATCTGCACAGTCGTCGACGCCTGCATTCCAAAATGTTGCTTCAGAAGCCCAGCGCATGGCTGGCAATAGCCAGGCAACTGCCGAATTGTTTTATATGATTCAGCAGCTACAGGGTGATGTGCGACGGCTTCAGGGGAAGGTAGAAGAGCAGCAATATGAGATCCGCAAGCTGCAGCAACAGGGAAGGGACCGCTACGTAGATCTCGACCAGCGTATACTCGATTTGTCGAAAACACAGGAAGAGAAGGCCTCGTCATCCCGTGAGGATGCAAGTAAGGCTACGACTTCATCGGCTAAGCCGGAAGTGCGCAAATATAGGGCTCCGGATGCAGAGGAGCGGAAAACCTATAACCAGATTATTGATCTGATCCGCAATCAAAAGGCATATGACGAAGCCATCACTCAGCTATACGAATTCGTTGATCAGTATCCGGAAGGCGACTTGACGGTTAATTCCTATTACTGGCTGGGCGAAGTGTATCTTGCTAAACCTCAGCTGGAGCAAGCCAAGCAAGCCTTTACCATAGTAGCGACCCGCTACGATGATCACCGAAAAGCCGCCGATGCGGTGTACAAATTAGGTGTGACGCTCGACAAGTTGGGTGAAAAAGACGAAGCTAAACGTCGGATGCAGATGGTGGTCGATCATTACCCCGATTCCAGTGCAGCCAATTTGGCCCGAAAGTTTCTGGATGAAGAGTGAAGTTGGTCGCATAATCACCAAGTTGATCGCTGTTTAGACAGTACCTGAAAAAAAATTAAAAACCCTGAAAAAAGGGGTTGATCAGCAAAAAAATATCATTAATATACGCGTCTCCATTGGGTCGTTAGCTCAGTTGGTAGAGCAGTTGGCTTTTAACCAATTGGTCGATGGTTCGAATCCATCACGACCCACCAATTTCAGAACATCGGATATGTCCGTTGTTCGTCGGGTGAAAAACCGGCAATACCAGTTATGGGTCGTTAGCTCAGTTGGTAGAGCAGTTGGCTTTTAACCAATTGGTCGATGGTTCGAATCCATCACGACCCACCAACATAGCAAAGCCGGAGTAGTGGTTTTGCTCGAAAAAAGAGCCTTCGGGCTCTTTTTTTTTGCCTGCAGTTTTTGGGGAGATGTCTCACTGTCCTCAATTCAAATGGGGAAGTGATATACTCGGCCTGTAACGTTCAACGCAGAGATCCATCAATGACACGAGCGCAAGACCGTATCCTTGTTCAGGAACACCTGGCTCATGCCGCTGAGCCTAAGCCTCTCAGCACTAGCGAGAAAGCCGAGCTTGAGGCCCGCATCAAACAGGTACTTTTAGACAAAGATGCTGTGCTGGTTGCTCATTACTACACCGACCCTGATATTCAGCGATTGGCTGAAGAGACAGGCGGCTGTGTGGCTGACTCTTTGGAAATGGCGCGTTTCGGTAACCAGCATTCAGCCACGACCGTGGTCGTGGCCGGTGTCCGGTTTATGGGCGAAACAGCGAAGATACTAAACCCTGAAAAGCGCGTGCTGATGCCAACGCTGGAAGCGACCTGTTCGCTTGACGTAGGCTGCCCGGCGGACGAGTTTTCAGAATTCTGTGATCAGCACCCTGACCGAACCGTGGTGGTATATGCCAACACCTCGGCGGCAGTAAAGGCGAGAGCAGACTGGGTAGTCACCTCAAGCTGTGCGCAGGCAATTGTCGAAGATCTGGATGCGCGGGGAGAAAAGATTCTCTGGGCACCCGACAAACATTTGGGCCATTACGTTCAGAAAACGACCGGCGCCGACGTGCTGTTGTGGGACGGTTCCTGCATTGTGCACGAAGAGTTCAAGTCCAGAGGGCTTGAAGACCTGAAAGCGCTGTACCCGAATGCTGCGATTCTGGTGCACCCCGAGTCGCCAGACGCAGTCGTAGAAATGGCCGATGTGGTGGGCTCGACGTCTCAGTTGATCCACGCCGTGCAGAGCATGCCGAATGAAGAGTTTATTGTCGCCACTGATAACGGCATCTTCTACAAAATGCAGCAGTTGGCACCCAATAAAACACTGATCGAGGCACCTACTGCTGGCAACGGCGCCACATGCCGAAGTTGTGCGCAGTGCCCCTGGATGGCGATGAACGGTTTGGAAAACCTGCTTCATGTGCTGGAAACCGGTGATCAGGAAGTGCACGTTGATCCTGCCCTCCGTGAAGACGCTTTGCGCCCACTCAAGCGCATGCTGGATTTCACCGCAGGTATGAACCTCAAGGCGGCCGGCAACGCCTCCTGATGGGTTAGCAGGTCCCTGTCAGGATCTGTTGGCTTGCTGAATGCGGCTGGCGATATCGCTCAGCCGCTCACTAACCACTTGCCGTTCTGCTGAGCCTGCGGGCAGCTTTTCCTGAGCTTGTCTGAGCTGGCGCTGAGCGGAACGGTAATCCCCCCGCAGTGCATCGTATTCGGCTCTCGCTCGATGGACGCCGACAATGTTTCTCGCCATGCCTTCCGCTTCCGCAAGTCGGAGCCAAATCTGATCGCCGGAGGGGCGCTGGCGGGTTAGATCTTTTAAATAACGGGCGGCTGCAGAGCCGTTACCATCCGCAATCTCGAGCCCGGCTAGCGCCCAGGTGATCGGATAATTTTCAGGGTTGCGTGAGAGCGCCGTTTTCAGGATTTGTCGGGCATCTTCATAACGCTTCTGCTCGGTATAGATCTCGGCAAGCGTTACCTGGAAGGTGATGCGCCCCGGGTTTTTCGAAAGAAGTTCCTGCAGAATGCTTTCCGCTTTGGCCAGCTGCTTGTTTTCTTTATAGGCCACGGCGAGCCCGTAGTGTATTGCATCATTCTTTTTAGTGTCGTCTCGATTCAGGTACGACTCGAATATTTCGACCGCCGATGCCGGTGTTTTGGCGTAATGAACCTGCAAGCGGCTGCGCATCAGGTGATACTCCTGACTATCGTGCACCGTTTTGCTGGGATACTGCTCAGCCCGGTTTTGCGTGTCGGAAACGCGGCTCTGAGTCAGAGGGTGCGTGGATAGATATTCGGGCATCTTGTTCCCTTGCAGGCGGTTCTGACGCATCATGATTTCGAACATCTCGGGCATGCCTCGTGGGTCAAGGCCGGCATTGGCGAGAATGTCCAGGCCTACCCGGTCGGCTTCCTGTTCATGAGCCCGACTGTAGGACAGCATGTTTTGAATAGCCATAGCCTGTGTTCCTGCTATGGCGGCAATGCCAATGTCGGATTGGGTCACGGCAGAGAGCACGATGCCCGCGATCATACCGGCCAATGTTAACGGGGTGCTGGTTTCCTGCTGTTCCATGCGGCGTGCGAAGTGGCGCTGGCTCAGGTGGGCCAGTTCGTGGGCGAGTACCGACGCAAACTGCTGTTCTGTGGTGGCGCTGAGAAAAAGCCCGCCATTAACCCCGACTATGCCACCCGGCACGGCGAATGCGTTCAAAGCGGGACTGTCGATGAGCACCAGTTTCAGGTTTCGATTATCTAGCGGAGCGGACGGTACGAGTCGGTAAATCACGCTGTACAAGTAGTCGTATACCAATGGATCTTGCACCTGCGGTGCCGATCGCCGGATAGATGTCATCACCTGCTCCCCGATGCTGGCTTCTTGTTGGCCAGCAATCAGCCCGCCACTGCCGCCGAACGAGGGCAGGGGAGTTGGTTCAGCCTTTACCATGGATGTTGCGACAAACGCTGTAAACAGGGCGGCCGCAATGAAACAGGTCAAAGAGCGGCGATTGTTACGAAGGAGCGTCATGGACTTTGATGTTGCCTCAACATAAGTGTGTGATGTTCGTTACGAATGGCTCTAGGGTGCCTTGCCCGATGATCCCGGGCAGCATTACCAACTGTTTTGATGCATTAGAATAACACTGTCGGCATAATGCCTGCCCATTGTTGAATGAATATTAATGGTGTTTCCCAAGATGGCTGACAGAACTCTGGATGCAAGTGGGTTGCGTTGCCCTATGCCCCTACTGAAAACCAAGTTAGAGCTCAATGCAATGGCTGCTGGCGAGCGTTTGGAGGTGATTGCGACTGATGCCGGGTCAGCACGGGATATTCCTGCCTACATAAAATTATCCGCACACGAGCTCCTTAGCTATAAGGAAGATAACGGTGAATACCGGTTCGTGATAGAGTGCGGCGGATAATCGTCGGAGCGTTTCATGATCAGAGTCTTGCGAGATCTCGCGAATAAATATTTTTCAGACGAAGAAGCAGTGGTGCTGTTTCTTATCTTGCTTGCGGGCACCGTTTTTATTGTTTGGTTCGGCGCCATGCTGGCACCTGCTATTGCTTCTTTGATCGTTGCTTTTATTTTGCAAGGGTTGGTGCTCAAGCTGCAGCGGTGGGGCGTACCGGATTTCATTGCCGTCATCAGTGTATTTTTGATGTTTCTGGGTGTGCTGGTCGGCTTCCTGTTCGGATTGCTGCCGCTGGTTTGGTCGCAGGTGTCGAATCTGGCGAAGGAAGCGCCAAGGATTATCCGTGAGCTCCAGTCCTATTTGGAGGTGTTTCCTCATGAGTACCCGCACCTGATCTCAGCGGACGCGGTCAATGCGGTGTATCAGCAGGTGTCTAGCGAAGTTGCCCATATTACCCAGTGGTTGGTGTCGTTTTCGTTGTCCAGCATACCGGATCTGGTGGCGCTGCTGATCTATATGGTGTTGGTGCCAATTCTGGTGTTTTTCTTTCTGAAAGACCGGGAGTTGCTAGTTAACTCGTTTGCGCGCCTGCTACCAAAGCAGCGCCCGATGATGATCGGTATCTGGCACGAAGTGAACCTGCAGTGTGCCAATTACGTCCGAGGTAAAGCGGTTGAGATCCTGATTGTGGGGTCGGTGACATACATTGCATTCAAAGTGTTAGGTATGCCCTATGCGGCCTTGTTGTCTTTGCTGGTGGGATTGAGTGTCGTTATTCCTTACATCGGTGCTGCTGTGGTCACCATTCCGGTCGCGGTGATCGGGCTGTTTGCGTTTGGGTGGGGTAGCCACTTCATATGGGTGATGGTTGTGTACGGCATTATTCAGGCACTGGATGGCAACGTGCTGGTGCCGGTTTTGTTCTCGGAGGTTAATAATCTGCACCCGGTCGCCATTATTGTGGCCGTGTTGTTCTTTGGGGGTGTCTGGGGCTTGTGGGGTGTTTTCTTTGCTATCCCTTTGGCGACAATGCTTAAAGCTGTGTTTGCAGCCTGGCCGGTGAAGAGCGATGTTTCCTCACCGGCGGCGAAGGTTTAAAGGCTAGAGAGCTTTGACCGCGTCTAGTACCTCGTCGGCGTGGCCTTTCACTTTAACGCCACGCCACTCTTGACGGAGCACGCCTTTCTTGTCGATCAGGAAAGTACTTCTCTCAATACCCAGATGCTCTTTTCCGTAAAGCTTTTTGAGTTTGATAACGTCAAAAAGCTTGCATAGGTCTTCGTCTTTGTCTGAAATCAGGTGAAACGGAAATTCGTGCTTGGCCCGGAAGTTCTCGTGCACTCGCAAGCTGTCTCGGGATACACCGAATATTTCGGTGTTCAGAGCAGTGAATTGCTCCATGCGATCACGAAAATCCTGGCCTTCTGTGGTGCATCCGGGGGTGTTGTCTTTCGGATAAAAGTAGATAATGACGTTTTTACCCTTAAGGTCCGCCAGGGTAATTGATTGATCACCGGTGGCCTGGGCCTGAAAATCGGGTACAGGCTGATTCAATGCTACGGATGACATGACATCTCCTTTAATTCCCTTGTGTCAGTTCGAGCCCAACATTACCATATCGGTTTTATTCGGACGGAGTTTTTATGATTACGGGTAGCCTCGTCGCACTAGTTACGCCCATGCATCCCAATGGTGACATCCACTGGGAAGATTTGGACAAACTAGTGGACTTTCATATCGAAAATGGCACTCATGGCATTGTGGCTGTGGGCACCACCGGTGAGTCCGCCACTTTGGACCCGAAAGAGCATTGTCGGGTTATCGGCCATATCATAAAACGAGTGGACGGCCGGATTCCTGTGATTGCCGGTACTGGCGGTAACAGCACCCGGGAAGCGATTGACCTGACGACAGAAGCGCACAAGTTGGGTGCCGATGCGTGCTTGCTGGTCGTGCCGTACTACAACAAGCCCACCCAGGAAGGCTTGTACCAGCACTTCAAGGCCATTGCCGAAGCGGTGCCGGGTATGAGCCAGATCCTATACAACGTGCCGGGGCGGACTGCTTGCGACATGCTGAACGAAACGGTGCTGCGTCTTGCAGACATTCCCAACATTGTGGGCATCAAAGACGCGACCGGTAATATCCCCCGCGGGACCGAGCTGATTGAAGATTTGGCAGGGCGCTTGGCGGTGTACTCCGGTGACGATGCGACGGCTGCAGAGCTGATGCTTGCCGGCGCCAAAGGCAACGTTTCTGTAACGGCCAACGTGGCGCCCAAAGGCATGGCTCAGTTATGTGAGGCCGCCATCGCCGGCAACGAAGAGGAAACGCGCCGTCTAAATGAACAGCTTATGCCGCTGAATCACAAGCTGTTTCTGGAAGCGAATCCGATTCCGGTTAAATGGGCTCTACAGCATATGGGCATGATCGGTGAAGGGATTCGTTTGCCGCTGACTCCGCTCAGCGATAAGTTCCACGGTGAAGTGGAAGACGCACTCAAGGCTTCAGGTGTTCTCTGAAGCCAACTCCTTTTCTCTTCAACCGGAGTAATCCGATGCAGGTTCCTGGAAGAACCCGTAATAAACTTGTATCCCTAGCCCGGCCTGTTGCCGGGTTTGTGTTTGCTGGCACACTGGCAGGCTGTGGCATTCTGCACGACCGTTCCGAAGATTATGTGAATGCACCTGAAGGTACGCCCATTGAGGTGCCTGCTGGCTATGACAATTCCCGTTTGGGCGAAGCTATGCCAATTCGCAGCATTCGTACGGATGATTCCCGCCGAATGTACCCGTCTTCCATTCCCCGTCCTCCTGATATGACGTCTGATATTCTCGACGAGAACTACGTTATTGAAGAGCTGGATGGCCGATTGTGGTTGCTGGTGAATGATGTGCCGGGGCGATTGTGGCCAGCTGCGAGTGCTTGGATGAATCAGTCAGGGTTGGGTGTTGCGCACGACAGCCCCCAGTTGGGTGTTTTGCAAAGCGAATTGGCCAATTTCAGCATAGCGGCGAGAACGCTGCTTGAGTTGGATAATGCGCCCGGTGCCTCTGAGCCCAAGGTGCTTGTGCAACTGAGACTGGCTCCCGGTATTCGCCGGAAAACCACGGAAATTCGTGCTCGGGTATTAGAGTTCGATGAAAAGCCTGGGGGCCTGGTCGCCTGGAACACGGATTCAACGGACAACGAGCCTTCGCAAGCGCTTCAGAAAAAGCTCTTGGGTGAACTGGCAGAGTTTCTGAAACAGCGAGAAGACAGTAAATCGTTCTCCCGAGCGGCTTCCGGGATGGTGGCGAAACCACTGGTTCGTTTGGTTTCGGAAGACGAAAAGGCGAAAGCTGTTGAAGTGGAGCTCGATTACGGCCGTACCTGGGCCGAGGTGAACCGTTCCCTTGAAGAAATTGGCGCGAACATTGTCGATATTGATCGCAGTGCCGGCTGGGTTCAGGTGGATTTCCGTACTGAAGACGAACGTTCTCCTGGCTGGTTCTCATGGTTCAGCGACGACGACAAGCTCACTCATACTCACACTGTAACAATCCGCCAGGCAGGCTCTGCCATGGTGGTTACGGCAGAGCGCGTTGACACCTATAATGGTGAACAAACCCGTGCCGACCTGCTTACCAAATTGTTTGAACATCTGTATTGATTAACGGGGTGGCCGGGCAGGCCACCGACCGTTTGGAGACCCTAATGGAAAAGCGCGAAGAGCTATACGCGGGCAAAGCAAAATCTGTTTACCGCACCGATGACCCTAATCGTTTCGTTCTGGTATTCCGGGACGACACCTCTGCCTTCGACGGCGAGAAAAAAGAACAGCTGAACCGCAAAGGTATGGTGAACAACAAGTTCAATGCCTTTGTGATGGAAAAGCTCGAAGCGGCCGGTGTGCCGACTCACTTTGAAGGGTTGCTGTCTGATACTGAATCTTTGGTGAAAAAGCTCGATATGATTCCGGTGGAATGTGTTGTGCGCAACATTTCCGCGGGTAGCCTGTGCCGCAGAATTGGCGTGGAAGAGGGTGTTGAGTTGAACCCGCCTACGTATGAACTGTTCCTCAAAGACGACGCTCTGCACGACCCCATGGTGAATGAGTCTTTGGCGGTGAGCTTCGGTTGGGCGTCAGAAGCTGAACTGGCGCAGATGAAAGAGTTGACCTACAAAGTGAATGACGTGCTCAAAACCCTGTTTGATGAAGCTGGCATGCTGCTGGTGGACTACAAGCTGGAATTTGGCCGCAGTGAAGGCAAGATCGTCTTGGGTGACGAATTCAGCCCGGATGGCTGTCGTATCTGGGATAAGGAAACCCGTAAAAAGATGGATAAAGACCGGTTCCGTCAGGGGCTTGGTAGCGTGATTGAAACCTACGAAGAAGTAGGTCGTCGTCTCGGCATCAGCTTTGACTGATCACTACAATAAATAACCAAACGACAGGGTGTGTTATGCGTAAATTGATGATTGCTGTGGGTGGCTCTTTGGTACTTGCCGCTCCTTTGGCCAGCGCTGATGTAGTTGGTGCGGGTGCAAGTGTTAGCTACTGGAACTCGGATTTTTCCGGTGATGTGGTCAACAAAGGCGACGTTGTCGATATCGACAAAGACCTCAACATGAGCAGCGACGGCAACGCCAACTTTACCGCTAACTTTGAACACCCCATCCCGGTTCTGCCGAACGTACGGTTGAATTACACTGGTATTTCTCAGAGTGGTAGCGGTGAAATTGGACCTGAAGGCTTTGACAAAATCGGTGTGGGCGTGGGGGCAGACGTTAAATCCGATCTCGACATCGAACAGCTCGACGCCACCTTCTATTACGAAGTGTTGGACAACTGGGTAAACCTTGATCTGGGCCTGACGGCTCGGAGTATGGACGCTGAGTTGATTGTCCGGGAAAAGATTGCGAATGGCCGAGTCAGTAAAACCGAAGTCGACGCAGTATTGCCTTTAGGCTACGCGTCCGTTCGCTTCGACCTACCGTTCACCGGCGTATCGGTTGGTGGCGAAGGCAACGTGATTTCCTACAGCGGTGATTCGTTGTACGACGTCAATGTGTACGGTCAGTTTGACGTTGCAGTACTGCGCCTGCGCGCCGGTTACCGCGAAATGGCGATTGACTACGAAGACGACGATGATCGACTGGATGTGAAACTGTCCGGCCCGTTTGCAAGTATCGGCGTGGACTTCTAAGCAAGTTATAAAGGCGCCTTCGGGCGCCATTTTTTTGGAGAACAGATTTTGAAAATCCTCGTAACGGGCACTGCCGGATTCATCGGCTCACACCTGGCTCATCGGCTGCTGGATCGCGGTGATGAAGTGATTGGTGTGGACAACGTTAACGACTATTACGACGTCAACCTCAAGGAAGCGCGATTGGCGCGGTTGCTGGATAAGCCGGGCTTCACTGAAGTGCGCGAAGATGTCGCCAATCGTGAAGCAATGGAAGCTTTGTTCAGCGAGCACAAGCCGGAGCGGGTTGTACATCTGGCGGCGCAAGCCGGTGTTCGCTATTCACTGGAAAATCCTCACGCCTACATTGACGCCAATCTGGTGGGCTTTACCAATATCCTCGAAGGCTGCCGTCATAACGACGTGAAGCATCTTGTCTATGCCTCCAGCAGTTCGGTATACGGTGCCAATGAAACCATGCCGTTTTCCGTACATGACAACGTGGACCACCCGTTGAGCTTGTACGCCGCATCCAAGAAGGCCAATGAGCTGATGGCTCATACCTACAGCCATCTGTACAGCATGCCAACCACCGGTTTACGGTTCTTTACCGTTTACGGCCCTTGGGGGCGTCCGGATATGGCACTGTTTATCTTCACCAAGAAAATTCTGGCGGGCGAGCCGATTGATGTGTTCAACCACGGCCAGCACCGTCGCGATTTCACCTACATTGATGACATCGTTGAAGGCGTAATCCGCACGCTGGACCACGTGGCCGAGCCAAACACGGAGTGGTCCGGTGCTCAGCCAGACCCTGGCACCAGTAAGGCGCCTTACCGTATCTACAACATCGGTAGCAATAACCCGGTTGAGCTCTCCCGGTTTATTGAAATTATCGAGGAGCGAGTGGGTAAGAAGGCACAGAAGAATTTGCTGCCGCTGCAGCCCGGTGATGTGCCGGCTACCTATGCCAACGTTGATGATCTGATCAACGATGTAGACTACAAGCCGGCCACACCGGTTGAAGAGGGTATTGCCAACTTCGTGGACTGGTATCGGGATTTCTACAAGTTCTGACCGAAGGTCTGCCTGCGCTTCATCAGCGGGCAGTCGAAAGCCAGGTGCACGGCTTCAAGCTGAAGTCCTGATGCATCTGGCTTGCCATAAAGCCTATCCCCAACAATGGGATAGCCGAGGCCCGCAAGGTGCTTTCGAATCTGATGCTTTCGGCCGGTCTCGATGGTTACCTTCACCACCGTCGTGTTTGCTTCATCATCAACGCTCAACGTTGTAATGCGACTGATGGATTCCTTGCCATCCAGTTTCGTATCAATCAGTAAATCTTTTGCATCCAGCCGGCCTGTCACCGTAGCCTGATAGATCTTAGTCACTGTGCGGCATGAAAACAGTTGCGAAAGTGCGCCTGCGGCTTTGCCGTCATGAGCAACCAACATTAGACCAGCGGCATCACCATCTAAGCGATGAACTAGAAAACAGGGTTTATTCAGCGCAATTTCGGCGAGGCGAAGCAGGCTGCAATGATCTCCCCACTGGGAACCTTGGGAAAGAAGACCGCGGGGTTTGAGCCATACGCTGTAACTCCGAAAGGCTTGTACCAATTTCGGCGGCTCGGGGATCTTCGACAGCACTTGATCGTCATAAAAAAGCTCGATGCGCGCACCAGGCTTCAGCTCCCGTTTAGCCTTTCGAAGCCGAACCTTCTTGCCTTTTTGTGTCCACCAGCACGCCCCTTTTGACATTGCGTCTTTTACACGCTGTTTGGGTAGGTCCGATGCCTGCGCCAGTGCATCCACGGCGGTTTGAGCGGAATCAACGGTGATGTCAATCTGTTTGCGCATAGGGTGTCCTGGAAGCTGCGAAGGTCGGGGCAATGGTACGAAGCTACACAAGGCGGGACAAGTGGTTTCTTGTTTGGGGACAGAGTTAACCAATCGGAGGGGAGGGTGTACACTGGAGTAAAACCTGCAAAGGAGAACGGTCATGCCGCTCGTAGGATGGCTCTTCATATTAGCTGCGTTTGCCATGGTGATTGGTAGTCTTTTGTTTCTCAGAGACAGTGCCAATATGAAAATTCCGGAAGAAAAGCTGGAAAAAATCCGTGCTCGAAAAGTACAGCTTGAAAAAGAAGAGCAGGAGGAGGAAAAGCGGGAGGGGTAAGTCTCAGAACCCGGCCAGCAACACGTAATCTTGGGCGAAATTGAACGCCCATTCGTAGTAATAGTATGGGTTCAGGTATTTGGTTTCAAACAATTCGGGGTGGTCTGCGATTACCAAGGTGGATTTGAAGGATATTCCCGAGATTTTTCGAGGTATGGTTGAGATCCCTCTGATTATTCTGTCCGGCGGTGCCAATTTGGACTTGACTTCTCTGCCGATTAAACAGATGCGGGAGGCTTATCAGGTGGTGTTCTTTAGAGTAATAGTCAATTCGAGGTGGCATTAAAGCAGGTCGAACACTGTAACGAGGCTGCTTTAATGCCGTTTAGTTCATGCAGTTTGAGTACGTAGTTTCGCAGCGCCAATACCTGCCAAGCCAAGCAGCATAAGAATTAGAGTTGCTGGCTCTGGAACCGGAACAGGATTGATTTCTCTTTTGAGTTTCTCAATCAGTACCTTCTCGAAAGTATCGAAGCCACTAGCAAGTAATGAGAATGAATCAGGCCCATAGGCGAAGTCCGGCGCTGTCCCGGTACCTATGCCGATAGCGTTGACAACCGTAGCTTTGCCATTATCTACGGCCCAAGCTGACGTGCCATTTGTTCCCGCTGGTCCGGCTGGGTTAACGCCCCGATTCCACCCTCCATCGGTTGAAACATCGATAATTGAGCGCAGCGCACTGCCTGTGAACGTGCTCTCTGCAGCAGCTATGCCGCAGGAGATGCATGTTGAGCTGCCATTACCAGATTTGCTAAGCCCGAGGAAGAAGTTGCTGATATCGGTAACGTCTGTGCCATTTGCTATTGTGGTCATTGCGCGGACCACCGTTGCTGTCGAGCCAAATCGCACTACAGATACTGCAACTGAGCTATCTGTTGGGAGAACGGCGGTTAAGGCATTGGAATACCCTTGCATTTGCAAGTTCCACTCAGAAGCATTGATGCTCCCTGATGCATCAACAACCAAGGACAGTTCTATCGGGACAGCGTTGGCTGATATGGGTGTTAATGCGATCGCTGCGGCAAAAATAATCGAGTTTAGTAATTGTTTTATGAGTTTCATGATTAGATTTCCTTCTCATCCTTTGATCTAGGATAGTGCCGGTCTGACGAGTTCGGTTGGAACAAGTCGTGGCACAGGTGCACCCCCAGTGCGCCAAACGAAAGTGCACCTGAGGTACTGAGCGACCTTGCAGGAACTAGACCAATTTATAAAGCCAAGAGTTAATCGATGCTTTTCATTTGCTTATGGCTTTGATCCAAGATTTTCATTTTTGAAAAATAGGTGGCGCGTAAAGAAAGCCGACGCCGGAACGTTTGCATCTGCGGTATAGCGTGGCTTGAATCAGCCGAATACGTACGTTTTTATTGAGCGTATGTGTAGATATGCAGGGTATGGGGGAAATGTCAGTTATAGGCCAGGGAAATATCAAGCCTAATGAGGCCAAGATGCTGATCAAAATTCGGGCACAAAAAAAAGCCAATTGGATTACACCTAATTGACTTTTCTGCTTGCAGGGATTGGTAGGACCACCCAGATTCGAACTGGGGACCTCTACCATGTCAAGGTAGCGCTCTAACCAACTGAGCTATGGTCCTATGTCCTGCAACGGGGACGAAATATACTGATTATCCCGTTACTGGTCAACTACTTTGAGTAGTATTTTTCACTTTGATCAGGCCTTTCATCGCACGCCGCACCGCACTCCAGCGATTGACTAATAAAGCCGCAAATATAAGGGCGCAACCGCCGATTTGGAGAAGCGTCATGGTCTCGTCAAACCACACAGCGGCAAACAGCGCGACCCATACTGGCTCCAAAATCAGAATCACCACCCCGTGGCTGTGCGCTGACAGACTTTGCGCATAGGTTTGCAGTAAAAAGCGTCCGGCAGTGGCGATGAGGGCACTGGCCAATACCCATACGTACAAGATTGGCGGCGGGTTGGTGAAGGTTGCCACCCAGGTTTCCGTGATAGCCGATTCAGCCAATGTCACTGCGCCCACGGTCAGGAGTGCCATGGCAGTGAGTGGAAGGGCGGGTACTTTCTTTTTCTCGATGGTTTCCCCGTGTTTGTTTACCACGGTTCGTTGGTTAGCCGTCCGGGTGTTCAGGGTAAAATAGAGAGCAAAAATAAACGCCGCCATCACGAAATAGAGCTGGCCAGGGTCTGGTTTGAAACCGTTTTCCAGCGAAAGCAGAGCCAGGCCCGATATGGCAATGGGTATCGCTATCCATGTGCTGATCGGCTGCGCTTCACTAAATACCACGCGCGCGAGCATGGGGACTATGACCACTCCCAAGCTGGTTAGAAATGCGCCTTCGCCCATGCTGTCGCCGTGAAAAAGCCCCATAATCCAGCAGGTCATGGCAATCCCGAACACGGCCCCAACACCAATGCTGCGTTGAATTTGATCCATGCTCAGGCGGCGCAAAGCGGGTAGGGCCAAAAGAAATAACACGCCACCTGCAACCAAAAAGCGAACGGCCATAAACAACAGTGGCGGCATCATCAATACCGCTTCTTTGGAAAACATCCAGCCGACTGCCGCCAAAAGCGTGACAATAACTAATAGAAGGTCGGATTTGTGAGCGTCAGACATGGATAAGCAAAGCCTGCATCGATAAAAAAGGTGGACCAATCTATCGTTAGGACGCTAAAAAATAAAGCAGCGAAAACCGAGGGGGGGAGTGGCTCGTCCATGAGCCGGTGGGGTTGTTTTAATTGTTTAGAGTGGAGTAGAGCAGATTAGACATGCTGGTCTGGTCCGAGCCTGGTACCTCAACATACTGATCGCCTGAACCCCAGAACTGCCACCGTGCCCGCTTGTTGTAGGTACGGCTGGCAAAATTGATTTGTAAGCCGTTCAGCACCGTATCGTTTACCACGGGTACCGCGATATTGCCCGAGTGGTTGTTAATGACATCGCTGTGGTTGGCTCCTTCGGTCATCAACACGGGATAATGGTTATACCAGAGACCGGCAGGGCCATTCTGATTGGAGACTTTACCGGCCATGCTGAGGGAACGTGAGCAGGAATCGATGCCGGTTGCCCGAGTCGCGCCACAGGCGGAATGCGTAGGCACGACACCGTCGTCTTTCCCGTCGATGAACGGTTTGGTGATGCCCCCGTAAGACGAGCCGCCACCGACAAACCGCAGGCGCGGAATGGTGTTGGGGTTCATCGCCAGATTCCGGGCAACGTTGGTCTGCAAATCATTCACGACGCCGAGATTATCGGGTTTGGGGTCGATCCCGGTGAACGCTTTTATCGCTTGTTTAACTGGCCAGTTATACCAGCTGTCGTTGTAGGCAATGCTCACCGCAAGGTCGGCGAGTTCAGTGCCACCGCGGGCTCATCACGTAGTCTGTCGAGATCCGGCGGTGAAAATTCGTGGCCTGCATCCGGGCCGAAGGCGTAGTGCGTTCGGAGGCCCGGGCGCGCGGGAAGCTGTCGGATTTGCAGGTGCCTGACCTGCAGGGTACCTGTGACCTCGTGATTGGCGAGTACGCTGCCGTGGGCCATTAGATCGATCGTGTTCCGGCCAGTGCCGAGTGCGGTTTCTGTCTGCAGCAGTGCAATCGGCGTTTGCTCTTCGTACAGCTGCGCTGACAGTGAGTAATAGCCAGAGGTTTCCGCACTGAAGTGAACGGGGATGACTAGATCATTGCCTTCAATAGATGCTGAACTGAGCCCTTCAAACTCACCAAGATCGGGCTCGATGGTCAGAGACGACCCGTGACGAACCGGGCGGCCATCCACGCGGGCTTCAATAATGAGGCGATATTCACCCGGTTCGTGGTCTGAGCTGAGGCTACCCTCGAAGTAGCCTGTTGCGTTTGTTGATTGCAGCGTGGCCGTGTCCGCCTTATCGCGGTCCGGCGAGGTTTCCAGGGTTGCTGAGAGGTTGTGCCCAATCACCTGCGGGCCGGTAAGGGAAGCCACCACCAGAATGGGCTCACCCTGAATGAAACGGTACTTTTCGAGGGTGACGCTGAATTCACGGCCTGGCTTCAGTTGCCTCAAGGCCCGCAAGGCTATCAGCCTGCAGCCATATTAGACCCGCACCACCGCAGATGAGGAGGCCCGTAGTCACAGCGAGTCGTTTTTTGTTGGGCATGCAGGGTGTCTCTTCTTATTATTAGGTTGACTGTGTTGATCGATAAATAACCATAGTTGATGGGTTGTCTAAAGCGGCCGATTACTGGCTCGATTTGCCATCGGGTGAGCTGAAGTGTGATCTGGTTCTCGGTCTGCGGCAGAATGCCAAGAGATTGAGGTCAGGATTTTTCTGCAGTGCCCGCTATCCGTAGTAATACGTTGTGTCGAAAGCGACATATACGCTACATTTCCGCATAGTGTAGTTCCTATACGTGTAATGAGTTCAGGCTTTTTAAGCGAAAGCTAACGGGTCAGAGGCAACAGGATGCGGTACCTGCAAACATTTCATCGTCGCTTGCGCTATCTCCGCGAAGCGGGCCAGTTATCTTGTTCCGACATTGCGACCATGTGTGGCGTAGAGGAAACCGTGGTTCAGCGCTGGGAAGCGCCTGGACCGAAGCAGCGCAGTTACCCGGGCGTTGCCGAGCTGCTGGATTTATGCGTAAAAACAGAAACGCCGCTAGAACAAATGCTGGACATGAATGAGGACAGCGATGCCGACCAATTGGAGTTGCCGGGCTTAGTTGTCAGTAACGGAGACGGTCTGGCGGAAGCGCTAAAAGAGCTGGAGCAGGAAATAGAGCGCGTGCGATTGTCTGATGAGGAGATGGAAATTCTGCGCCGGTACCGTAAAGCTTCAGCGGATAACCGGCGCATGGTATTGCAGCTGCTAGGGGGCTAAGCCCTTACTTGCCTTTCTTATAGATGTTTTCGTACACGTAGTTGGTGGCTTCAACAAAGCCATCAATGCTGCCGCAGTCGAATCGTTTGCCTTTGAATTGATACGCCAGTACGCAGCCGTTCTTGGCTTGTTCCAGCAGGGCATCCGTGATTTGCACTTCGCCGTTTTTCCCCGGGGGAGTGCGCTCTAGAATTTCAAAGATGTCCGGCGTCAAAATGTAGCGACCGATGATCGCGAGGTTGCTGGGTGCATTCTCGGGCGCAGGCTTTTCAACCATGTCGGTGATGCGGTACAGGCCGTCTTTCATGGATTCACCGGCAATCACACCGTACTTATGGGTTTCATCCATGGGCACTTCTTCAATGGCGACAATTGAGCAGCGGAACTGGTTGTACAGTTTCACCATCTGGCTCAGTACACCGTCGTCGTCCTCCGGGCCCACGCAGAAGTCGTCGGCCAGAACCACAGCGAACGGGTTGTCACCGACCAGATTGCGGCCCGTCAGAATGGCGTGCCCCAAACCTTTCATCTCGCTTTGGCGGGTGAAGGCGAAGGTGTTGTTGTCAATCAGATCGCGGATTGAGGTAAGCAGGCCTTCTTTACCTGAACCAGCAATCTGATGCTCCAGCTCGTAACTGATGTCGAAGTGGTCTTCGATGGCGCGTTTACCGCGACCCGTCACGAACCCGAACTCGTGGATGCCCGCATCGGACGCTTCTTCCACGCCATACTGAACCAGCGGCTTGTTTACAACCGGCAGGATTTCTTTGGGCATGGCCTTGGTGGCCGGGAGGAAGCGTGTGCCGTAACCGGCAACGGGGAAGAGGCACTTCTTGATCATAGGGTTCATCCTTTATTCAGTTCGGGCTTGTTGGGAGCCTTCCCACAAAGTGCGCTAAGTGTAGCGAAGTTGTGTGCCTAAATGGAGGGTTTAGTGGCTATAAAAAGAAGGGCGCTCGATTTTGGCCGTCGATCTGCTAACAATTAGACTTTCGCCGCAAGGCATATTGTTGACAATTTGTGTGTTGAGGCGTAGTTTTCGAAGCATCACTACTTGGATTGTTAACAAAACATGGCTGAAGTGCAGTTACAAACTCAAACCCGCGCCGACGAAGCATTCGATTGTTTGCAAACCGCAATCGTTAAAGGTGATCTGGCGCCGGGCGAGAAAATTGGTGAGGTAGAGCTTTGCTCGCGATTCAATCTGACCCGTGGGCCGCTCCGGGAAGCGCTGGGTCGGCTGGAGTCTCGGGGTCTGCTGGTTCGTCGGCCCCATGCCGGTGTGAAGGTGGTCTCTGTCAGTGCGGATGAGTTGATCGAGCTGTACCGGATTCGTGAAGTGATGGAGGGCCTGGCGGCTCGGCAAGCGGCCGAACGCATGACCGATGACGAAATCCGGGACTTGTTGGCAACACTCGATAGCCATGAAGCGATGATCGAAGAAGCCCAGGGGCAAGCTTATTATCAAGCTGAAGGTGATTACGATTTTCATCACCGCATTGCCACCGGTAGTCGAAACACCAAGCTGGCCCAGATGCTTCTGGGCGATCTTTATTACATGGTGCGGATGTATCGTTACCGATTAAGCACATCCGCCGGGCGCCCCCATATGGCGCTGGGTGAACACCGCAGCATCGTCGAAGCCATTGCCCAGCGTGATGGTGAACTCGCCGAATTTCTAATGAAAAGACACATCAACGCCGCCCGTCAAAATATTGAGAAAAAGATTCAAGAAGGCGTTCTAACCATCTGATTAAGAGGTAATTGTTATGGCTAAGATTTCCGCAGGTGCTCGTTTTCGCAAGGCTCTGAAAGAAAACCAACCGCTACAGATCGTTGGAACGATCAACGCGTACGCGGCCATGATGGCTGAGCGGGTAGGGCATCAGGCCATTTACCTGTCAGGTGGTGGTGTTGCTAACGCGTCCTATGGCCTACCGGACCTGGGCATGACCAGCATGAACGACGTTGTAGAAGACGTTCGCCGCATTACTGCCGCCACCGATGTGCCGCTATTGGTTGATATCGATACAGGCTGGGGAGGCGCTTTCAACATCGCTCGCACCATTCGCGAGATGGAACGTGCAGGCGCGGCCGCGGTTCATATTGAAGACCAGGTTGCCCAGAAGCGTTGCGGTCATCGTCCGAACAAGGAAATTGTTTCTAAGGAAGAAATGGTGGATCGTATTCGAGCGGCCGCCGATGCTCGTGAAGACAAAGATTTCTTCATTATGGCCCGTACCGATGCCTTCCAGAAAGAAGGTCTGGAAGCTGCGATTGATCGTGCGAAAGCCTGCATCGAAGCCGGCGCGGATGGCATTTTCGCCGAAGCGGTCCACGAGCTGTCGGACTACAAGGCCTTTGCCGAAGCCATCGATGCGCCGATTCTGGCGAACATCACCGAGTTCGGTGCTACGCCTCTATACAACAAGGCTGAGCTGGCGGAAGCCGGTGCCGCCATGGTTCTGTACCCACTCAGTGCCTTCCGTGCGATGAACAAAGCAGCACTGACGGTTTACCAAAACATTCTGGAAAAAGGTGATCAGAAAGATGTCGTAGACCTGATGCAAACCCGCATGGAACTCTACGATTTCCTGAACTACCACTACTTCGAGCAGAAGCTGGACGAATTGTTCACTCAGAAAAAAGACTGAATCGTTAAAACTCTAACAACTGAACATTGAGGGAGACCAACATGGCTGAAGCAAAGAAACTAGGTGGAGCAGGTCTGCGTGGCCAGGTAGCTGGTGAAACAGCGCTATGCACAGTCGGTAAAACCGGAGCGGGCCTCACGTATCGTGGCTACGACGTGAAAGATCTGGCCGAGCATGCCCAGTTCGAAGAAGTCGCTTACCTGCTGCTGCGTGGCAAGCTACCGAATCAGCAGGAGCTGGATGCCTACAAAGCCAAGCTCAAGAGCCTGCGTACCCTGCCGGACGCCCTGAAAACCGTTCTGGAGCAGATCCCGAGCAACGCCCACCCGATGGACGTGATGCGCACCGGTTGCTCCATGTTGGGTAACCTGGAAACGGAAAACGATTTCAGTGAGCAGGACGACAAAATCGACCGCATGCTGGCAGCGTTTCCCGCAATCATCACCTATTGGTACCGTTTTGCCCACGAAGGTGTGCGTATCGATACCGCGAACAGCGAATCCGACTCTATCGGTGGCCTGTTCCTGGAACTGCTGCACGGCAAAAAGCCGAGCGAGCTGCATGAGCGTGTAATGAACGTGTCTCTGATTCTGTACGCAGAGCACGAGTTTAACGCGTCTACCTTCACTGCTCGTGTGTGTGCCTCAACGCTGTCGGATATTCATAGCTGTGTTACCGGAGCCATCGGTTCCCTGCGCGGACCGCTGCACGGCGGTGCCAACGAAGCAGCTATGGAGCTGATCCAGCGCTTCCAGACTCCGGATGAAGCCGAAGCCGGCCTGATGGGTATGCTTGAGCGTAAAGAGAAGATCATGGGCTTCGGCCACGCGATCTACACCGATTCGGATCCGCGTAACGGCATCATCAAGAAGTGGTCTGAAAAGCTGGCGCAAGAAGTGGGCGATAGCGTTTTGTATCCGGTTTCAGTGCGTTGTGAAGAAGTTATGTGGCGTGAGAAGAAGCTGTTCTGTAACGCAGATTTCTTCCATGCCTCGGCTTACCACTTCATGGGCATCCCGACCGAACTGTTTACCCCCATTTTCGTGATGTCACGGGTATCTGGCTGGACTGCTCACGTGAAAGAGCAGCGCGCCAAGAACCGTATTATTCGCCCAAGCGCGGACTATACCGGCCCGGAAAATCAGGAATGGCTGCCGATTGAAAAGCGCAGCTAAAGGCCCGGCAATCAAAGGGATTTACTGACTCCCCGCAGGGGTCTGTCCCCTCGGGGGCAGACCCCAACCGTATTTTGCCTGAGCCGATCTCCGAATTAGAGGACACGAGATGAACACCGAATACAGAAAGCCGCTTCCGGGTACTGACCTGAAATACTACGACACCCGCCAGGCTATTGAAGACATTCAGCCCGGCGCCTACGCCAAACTGCCGTACACATCGAAGATTCTGGCCGAACAACTGGTTCGTCGTTGCGATGCGGAATCACTTACCGATTCCCTGAAACAATTGATCGAGCGTAAGCGCGATCTCGACTTCCCGTGGTACCCGGCGCGAGTGGTGTGTCATGATATTCTTGGCCAGACCGCGTTGGTTGATCTGGCTGGCCTGCGTGATGCCATCGCCGAGAAGGGCGGAGACCCTGCCAAGGTAAACCCGGTGGTACCTACACAGCTGATCGTTGACCATTCGTTGGCGGTTGAAGCGGCGGGTTTTGACCCCGATGCCTTCGAAAAGAACCGTGCGATTGAAGATCGTCGTAACGAAGACCGCTTCCACTTCATCAATTGGACACGCACTGCCTTCCATAATGTGGACGTGATTCCGGCCGGTAACGGCATCATGCACCAGATCAACCTAGAGAAAATGTCTCCGGTGATCCAGAACCGTGCTGACGAAGACGGCCATCCGATTGCCTTCCCGGATACCTGCGTCGGTACCGACAGCCACACGCCACACATTGATGCACTGGGTGTTATCGCGGTGGGTGTCGGTGGCCTTGAAGCTGAAACCGTCATGCTTGGCCAGCCGTCTATGATGCGCCTGCCAGACATCGTTGGTGTGAAGCTTACCGGCAAACGCCAGCCTGGTATTACCGCGACGGACATCGTTCTGGCCATTACTGAATTCCTGCGTAAGGAACGGGTAGTGGGGGCGTATCTTGAGTTCTTCGGTGAAGGCGCTTCCAGCCTGACCATCGGCGACCGGGCTACCATCTCTAACATGACTCCGGAATACGGCGCTACGGCGGCGATGTTCTACATCGATGAACAGACCATCGATTACCTGAAGCTGACCGGCCGGGAGCCGGAGCAAGTGGATCTGGTTGAAAAGTACGCGAAAGAAACAGGCTTGTGGGCTACTGAAATGACCGAAGCCCAGTACGAGCGTGTGCTGGAATTTGATCTGTCTACGGTTGTTCGTAACGTGGCTGGCCCGTCCAACCCACATCGTCGTGTGGCAACGTCAGAGTTGGAAGAGCGTGGAATTGCCGTAAATCTGGACAAGGCCCTGGAAGAAGAGAAAAAAGGCCTGATGCCGGATGGCGCCGTGATCATCGCTGCAATCACATCTTGTACTAACACCTCTAACCCACGCAACGTGGTCGCGGCTGGTTTGGTGGCGAAAAAAGCCAACGAGTTAGGCTTGGTTCGTAAGCCGTGGGTGAAGTCGTCCTTCGCACCGGGCTCTAAAGTGGCTCGCTTGTACTTGGAAGAAGCTGGTCTGCTGCCAGAAATGGAAAAGCTGGGCTTCGGTATCGTAGCCTATGCCTGCACCACCTGTAACGGTATGTCTGGCGCGCTGGACCCGAAAATCCAGCAGGAAATCATCGACCGCGACTTGTACTCAACCGCAGTACTGTCTGGTAACCGTAACTTTGACGGCCGTATCCACCCGTATGCGAAGCAAGCGTTCCTGGCGTCACCGCCACTGGTTGTGGCCTACGCCATTGCCGGTACCGTGCGCTTCGACATCGAACAGGATGCCTTGGGTTACGACAAAGACGGCAAGCCGGTCACACTGAAAGACCTGTGGCCTTCTGATGAAGAAATCGACCGCATCGTCGGCGAATTCGTGAAGCCGGAGCAGTTCAAAGAAGTCTACATCCCGATGTTTAACCTGGATGCCGTTGAACAGGCCAAGAGCCCGCTGTACGACTGGCGCCCGATGTCTACCTACATCCGTCGCCCGCCATACTGGGAAGGTGCCTTGGCTGCAGAACGCACCATGACAGGTATGCGTCCGCTGGCGGTTCTGGGTGACAACATCACTACAGACCACCTGTCGCCGTCCAACGCCATCATGATGGACTCTGCGGCCGGTGAATACCTGCACAAAATGGGTGTGCCGGAGGAAGACTTTAACTCCTACGCTACCCACCGTGGTGATCACCTGACCGCGCAGCGCGCGACCTTTGCCAACCCGAAACTGCTGAACGAAATGGTTCGGGATGAAAACGGCGAAGTGAAGCAGGGCTCCCTTGCACGTATCGAGCCGGAAGGGCAGGTCACCCGTATGTGGGAAGCCATTGAAGCCTACATGGAACGTAAGCAGCCGCTGATCATTGTTGCCGGCGCTGACTACGGCCAAGGTTCCTCCCGTGACTGGGCGGCCAAAGGTGTTCGTCTGGCTGGTGTGGAAGTAATTGTCGCGGAAGGCTTCGAGCGTATTCACCGTACCAACCTGGTTGGTATGGGTGTACTGCCGGTGCAGTTCCGCGAAGGCGAAACTCGCCACACCTATAACATCGATGGCACTGAAACCTTCGATATTAAAGGCGAAATCGCCCCGGGTGCGGAACTCACGCTGGTGATCAATCGCAAGAACGGCGAATCTGTTGAAGTGCCGGTGACCTGTCGTCTGGACACCTTCGCTGAGCTAAACATCTACTCGGCCGGTGGTGTACTGCAGCGCTTCGCCCAAGACTTCCTGGAAGCCGAAGGTGCAGCGTAATCAGATTGTAGAGTTTGAAATCTGACTCCGAAGCCAAACTGGCAAAGGGGTCTGCCCCCTCGGGGTCAGACCCCACCCAAGCCTTCGGAAGTTTCCAGAACCACCCCAAATGCTTTCAAAGAGAGGCATTTCATGAGCTTCCCTCCACAAATAAAAGTACCCGCTACCTACATGCGTGGCGGCACCAGTAAAGGCGCGTTTTTCCGCCTGCAAGATCTGCCCGAAGCCTGCCAAGTGCCCGGCGAGGCCCGCGATAAGCTGTTGCTCAGAGTCATCGGCAGCCCCGATCCCTACGAGAAGCAAATCGACGGTTTGGGCAACGCCACCTCCAGTACCAGTAAAACCGTGATTTTGGCGGCACCGACTCAGCCAGGCCACGACGTGGATTATCTGTTTGGCCAGGTTTCTATCGACAAGCCCTTCGTGGATTGGAGCGGCAACTGCGGCAACCTGACCGCGGCAGTCGGTGCGTTCGCCATCAACAGCCGCTTCGTTGCGAAAGAGTGCATTCCTGAAAACGGCATCTGCACGGTTCGGATCTGGCAAGCGAACATCAAGAAAACCATCGTTGCCCACGTACCCATCACCAACGGTGAAGTGCAGGAAACCGGCGATTTCGAGCTGGATGGCGTGACCTTTCCGGCCGCTGAAGTGAAGGTCGAGTTCATGGACCCGGCCGATGGCGAAGGCTCCATGTTCCCGACCGGCAATCTGGTAGACGATCTGGAAGTACCGGGCGTAGGCACGCTCAAAGCGACCATGATCAATGCGGGCATTCCGACCATCTTCGTGAACGCCGAAGACATCGGTTACAAGGGTAGTGAATTGCAGGGCGATATCAACAGCGACCCGAAAGCCCTCGCCATGTTCGAAACCATTCGTGCCCACGGTGCGGTAAAAATGGGACTGATCACAGACATCGCCGAAGCTGCTAATCGCCAGCACACACCGAAAGTGGCCTTTGTCGCCAAACCAGTCGATTACGTATCGTCCAGCGGCAAGCAAATTAACGCCTCGGATGTGGATTTGCTGGTGCGCGCTATGTCCATGGGCAAGTTGCACCACGCCATGATGGGCACGGCGGCGGTGGCTATCGCGACGGCATCGGCTATCCCGGGCACATTGGTGAACCTGGCGGCTGGCGGCGGTGACCGTACCGAAATTACCTTTGGCCATCCTTCAGGAACTTTGCGCGTAGGCGCGGAAGCCAAAGAAGTGAATGGCCAGTGGACTGCAACCAAAGCCATCATGAGCCGCAGTGCGCGGATTATTATGGAAGGTTGGGTGAGGGTGCCTCAAGACAGTTTCTGACCTAAGCTGAGGCATACCCTGACGATTCCGGAAATAGGAGGATTTTGCCATGGGAGCCAACGTAGACCAGAACACACGTCCTGATTACGATGAGGTGTTACAGGAAATTGCGGACTATGTCCTCAATTACCAAATCGACAGTGACGAGGCATGGGAGACTGCCCGTTACTGTTTGATGGACACCCTGGGCTGCGGGCTTCTCGCCTTAAAGTTTCCGGAATGCACCAAACACCTTGGCCCCTATGTGGAAGGCACTGTTGTTCCTCACGGGGCGAGGGTGCCCGGCACGCCATATCGGTTAGACCCGGTTAAAGCGGCCTGGGATATCGGCTGCATCGTGCGCTGGCTGGATTACAACGATACTTGGCTGGCGGCCGAATGGGGCCACCCCTCTGATAACCTCGGCGCCATTCTCGCGGTTGCCGATCACCTTTCCCAGAAACGCGTCGCCAACGGGCAAGCGTCCCTAGCCATGAAAGCCGTGCTGGAAGCCATGATCATGGCCCACGAAATTCAGGGTGTTCTCGCTCTGGAAAACTCGTTTAACCGGGTTGGGCTGGATCACGTTGTACTCGTAAAGGTGGCCTCCACCGCTGTAAGCGCAAAATTGATGGGGGCGGATAGAGAGCAAATGCTCTCGGCTTTGTCCCACGCCTGGGTAGACGGGCAATCACTTCGCACATACCGCCACGCCCCAAACGCCGGCTCACGAAAATCCTGGGCGGCGGGTGATGCAGCCTCACGGGGTGTGCGCCTGGCTGACATCGCCATGCGGGGCGAGATGGGTGTGCCCGGAGCACTGACCGCCAATCAGTGGGGGTTTTGCGATGTGTTGTTCAGTAAAACCAACCGCGATCAGGCGTTAAAGCCGGATGCGCTCCGGAAGTTCTCATTACCGCAGCCCTTTGGCTCCTACGTGATGGAGAACGTGCTGTTCAAAATCTCGTTCCCGGCGGAGTTCCATGCCCAAACCGCGGCCGAGGCCGCAGTGAAACTTCACCAGGAAGTGAAAGACCGGCTCGATGAAATTGACCGCATCGAATTGACCACCCACGAATCGGCCATACGCATCATCTCCAAACAAGGTGAGCTGGCCAACCCTGCCGACCGGGATCACTGCTTGCAATACATGACCGCCGTGCCACTGATTTTTGGCAGCCTTACTGCCGAGCACTACGAAGACAGCTTTCACCAAGCCCACCCCGAGATCGACCGCCTGCGCGAAAAAATGCAGGTGATTGAGGATGAACGCTACACGCGGGAATATCTGGAGCCAGACAAGCGCTCCATCGCCAACGCAATTAAGGTGTTTTTCACCGATGGCAGCAGTACGGAAAAGATCGCGGTGGAATACCCGATTGGGCATCGGAGAAGGCGGGAGGAGGGTATGCCGTTGTTGGTAGAAAAATTCGAGAACTGCCTGAAGACTCGGTTCGTGCCACGTAAATGTGAGGCGATTATGGCCTGTTGCGAAGATCTAGGGGCGTTGGAGGTTATGCCGGTGCATGAGTTCTGCACAAAACTAGTGTAACTCAATTTGTTTTCGCGAATTTAAAGCATTCATGAACTCTGGATTTAGAAGTATAGGAAGCTAGCTATCATGAGCCGCAATTTAATTTTCAGTGCCTGCGAACCGGGGTTTTCTTTTGTCGAATTGGCGTCGAATTATTTTACATGGCTAACAATGTAGGATTTTTAAGGTGTTGAAAGTATGGGGTTTGTGGCTCTGGCCTGATATTTGCTCCATTTTAATGTGTGGTCAACGAGCATGGAGAGATATCACAATGAGAAAATTAGCGTTTACATTAGCAACCGGAATACTGATCAGTGGTGCGGCAAACTTGAATGCGGCGCCAATCCTCAATATTAGTAGTGAAGGCCTTGTGGCTTCACAAGCTGCTGAAACTGCTTTTTTAGGTACATTAGCTGCGGGTTTTTTGACTGAGACGTTTGATGCGGGTTATATAGTCGGTAGTCAGTCCTTAACGATTAATTCTGTAGCAGGCGTCGGTTCATTTACGATGAATACAGCTGGTTCAGGAGGGGATTGTGATGCTTCAGGGTATTCCTGTGCAGCCGGGCTAGCTGTATTGGATACGCCAAATAGTCCGTTTTCGGGGCGGTTTGACGTTTCCCCCGATAACTGGCTAGATAGCATGGATGCACAGAAGATGACGATCTCGCCTGTGGCTGGCTTTACCGCAATGGGCTTCTATATGACAGATCCTAACGATGCGGGCGGTCGCTTCTCAATTGGCGGGGTTGATTTCAGTTTTGCCGATATATTTGGGGCATCCTTAGGTAGTGGTGAAGTTTACTACTTGACGATATATGATTCCGAAGGCCTAGGTGACCTGAGTATTCATGCTAATGATGCAAGCGATGGATTTGGTTTAGATAATGTTACTGTGGGGAAGGTTCCAGAACCTGGCACTTTGGCATTATTTGGACTAGGATTGCTTGGATTAGGTGTTGCACGCAAGCGTCGCAATAGCTAAAGATGCTGAAGTTTCAGTGCCGCTCTTAGAGGCGGCACTGTCCCTTTTCGAGAGAATCGTTAAATTTTTAGATTTAGTGTCCAATATATGTGTATTTGACTAAACTCGATGAAATGAAAGATTGCTGTTAACGCATCGGATGCGTTTTAGTTTATAGGTAGTATCAAAAGGAGTTGACTTGGCCCACGTCAGGTTGTTCAGACACTATATCCACCTGCCTTTTGTAATTCTTGGCTTAATTGACTTTGCCGTCATATGCCTTGCTTTTTCACTGGCCGCGTTCTTCCGCTTTTTCGGGGAAATGGACTTCTTTGCGGAAAGTTTTCTCTTCGTTCTTCCTTCCATTCTTGTTTTCGCATTAGCCAATCTGATTGTCATGATCGCCCTCGGTGTGCACGAAGCCAGCGTTGAGGAAGGCATGTCCGGAATGATGCTGCGAACCATCATGGCGATGATTCTTGCTATACCCGTACATGGTTTTGCGTATTTTATTGCGGATGATTGGCTCTGGTATCTCGGTAACTTTGGAGTGCTCACCTCAGCCACTGTACTTTCGATTTTTTCGCTCGGCATTATTCGTGTTTTGTTCTTCGCAATGGTTGGCAGTGATGTGTTCAAGCGACGCGTTCTGGTGCTGGGCGCAGGGCGCAGGGCGAAACAGATGCTTGAAGACCTAACCACGCCCTTCAACCGGAAAGGTTTCAAGCTAGATGGCTTTGTACCGATGCCAGAAGAGCAGGTGCAAGTCGCCGAGGGGCATCTTCTCAATGTCCCCTTTACGCTTCACGACTATGTGTTACGCCATCCTGTGAGAGAAATTGTGGTCGCCGTGGATGACCGCCGGCGTGGGTTGCCAATGGAAGATCTTTTGGAATGCAAAATGGAAGGCGTTCAGATCATTGATGGTGCGAGTTTCTACGAACGGGAGTCCCGCAAAGTCGCGCTGGAGATGATTACGCGGGGCTGGCTTGTGTTTTCGGATGGCTTCACCGTTTCGTCTGTTTACGGTGTCGGGAAACGGGGGCTGGACATTCTGACGGCCTGTGCTTTGTTACTGGCCACTTTCCCGATCATGTTGCTGACTGCGCTTGCCATCAAAATAGAAGACGGATTGAGAGCGCCCGTGCTGTATAGCCAGGAGAGAGTAGGGCTGAACAATCGCGTTTTTCGTGTTTATAAATTTCGGTCTATGACTACCGATGCTGAAAAGAATGGCGCGGTCTGGGCGAAAAAGAATGACACGAGGGTTACGCGGGTGGGTGAATTTATCCGCAAAGTTCGGATCGACGAGCTGCCACAGATTTTCAACGTGCTCAACGGCACCATGGCCTTTGTTGGGCCACGCCCAGAGCGGCCCGTGTTTGTGGAGCAGCTCTCTGAGAGCATTCCCTTTTATTCGGAGCGACACCGCGTGAAGCCCGGTGTGACCGGGTGGGCACAATTGTGCTTTGCTTACGCAGATAACGAGGAAGATACCCGAGAAAAGCTCAGGTATGACCTATACTACATCAAGAATCAAAGCCTGCTTCTTGATCTTCTGGTTATTATTCAGACAGTCGAAGTGGTGTTGTTCAAGAAAGGATCAAGGTAGTTTCGGGATAAAGCTGTTCCCGGGACATGGAACGAAGCACGGACCTCAGACGCGAGGAAATAAGATGTCACGGAAGTATCTCACACAAGGGTTTTTTGTCTCTTTGTTGGCTGTAGCGTTGTTTTCCGGCTGTGCCGGCCCATCTGCCTCATCTCCCGAGAAGATTCAACGCGCGTTAACAGTTGAAACACGCGATAGTGTTGATCAGTACATCCTTGGAGCGACCGATGTCGTTCAGGTGTCGGTATGGCGAAACGAAGACTTGAGCATTGCCGTTCCCGTTCGGCCGGATGGTAAGATCTCGGTTCCTTTGGTTGGTGATGTGCAGGCCAGCGGGCGCACACCTGAGGAGTTGGCCAGTAATATCAAAGCATCACTTGCAGAATACATACGTGAACCTCAAGTCAGCGTTGTAGTCACTTCCATGGGTAGCCATGAATTTACCGACCGGGTGCGGGTAACTGGCGCGGTTCGTCAGCCCCTATCCGTGCCACATCGCAGTGGCATGACGGTTCTGGATGTCTTTCTAAGCGCTGGCGGAGCGAACGAGTTCGCGTCTTTGAATGATGCAATGCTTTACAGGAAACTAGACGGTGAGGTTGTCGCCATTCCGGTGAATGTTGATGACATCCTGAGTAAAGGTGAAGTAACCACCAATTACTCCATGCGCCCGGGAGATATCCTGACCATTCCTGAACGGCGGTTCTGATGGGCAGTTCCATCGGAACACAGAAGGTTAAGTAATATGGCTTTACCGCTCTCGCAGATACCACAGGAAGTTATCAGAGAAGTTCGCAACCGAAAGTGGCTTGCGTTCTTCGCGTTCGTAGTCGTGAGTTTTGCAATTCTTGGCGCAGGTTTTTTGTGGCCTTACAAGTACCAGTCTGACGTCGTGATATTTGTAGATGACAAAAATATTATCACTCCGCTCATGGAGGGGAGAGCTGTCACTACGGAGATAAGTGATCGCATATCGGCCGCTAAGGAACTTCTCCTTAGCCGCGCGGTTATCGAAAAGGTCGCTACAGACTCGAGTATTTTTGGTGAAGCACCAACTGATCAGGAATCTATCGAAAAACGGATTGCATACGTGCGCTCAGGTGTCGCAGTGCGACCGCGTGGAGATAGCTACTTTAGTATTGGTTTTAAATCTACATCTCAAATGGAGTCGTTCCGAACGGCTCAACGTTTAGCCCAGTTGTTTATCGAAGAAACAAAGAATAGAAAACGCGTCGAAAGTCGTGGCGCGTACGAATTTATAGATAAACAAGTTAAGGGGTACGAGCAGCAACTCGCCGATGCTGAGAATCGCCTTAAACAGTTTCTCTCAGAACATAATGACGGAACTGAAGAGCAAGGGAATGCTCGGATGGCTCAACTGCGAAACCAGCTGGAGTTGGCCAAACTTGAGCAGGAAGAGCTCGTCACTCGAACCGCCTCACTGGAAGAACAATTAGCAGGTGTTCGGCCAACGATTCGACAAGGCCGAAGCCAGGATAGCTATAGTGAAAGAATTCGAATCCTTGAAGAACGGTTGGACTCGTTAAGGCTGCAATACCACGACACCTACCCGGACATCGTTATTCTGCAAGAGCAACTTGCAGAGCTTAGGAAGCAGCAACGAGCCGCCGCACGTCGCCCGAACACTCGACGGAGTTTGTCCGGTGAAGATGCGGTGAACCCGCTCTATCAGGAGCTCAGTGCATCCCTCTCAACCACGCGGGCCGACATGGCTACGGTGAAGACCCGTATTGCCTCCCTCGAAAAGCTGATGGAAGAACAAACGCTCAGAATGGAGCGGATTCAAGCTAACAAAGCTCGTTATTCCGAGCTAACCCGGGATATGGAAGTAAACCGCGAGATATACGACGACTTACTGAAGCGTCGGGAAAAAGCCCGTGTCTCTATGCATTTGGATATTGAAGGGCAAGGGCTTAATTACCGTATTAACGAGCCCGCACAGTACCCTCGTGAACCCAAAGGCCCTAAGTTTTCAATGTTCGCGATTGCGGGATTGTTTTTGGGAATGGCTGCACCTTTCGGAGCGCTGGCCGGGATTCTCCAGGTTGATCCGCGCATAAGAGCTTCCAAGCAGTTGGAAGATGATATTGGGCTTCCTGTGCTCATCGAAATTCCTAAAGTACGAACGCCTTATGAAAAGCGCCTCGACCGTAAAGTGACGCTTCTTGTGGGTGTTTTCGCACTCGTGGCCGTTGTTATTTATGTTGCCGTTGTCGTACTTGCTTATCTGGGAGTGGTTTGATGCCTGAACAAAGGAACCTGCAGCCCGAGATGCAGAAGCGCGACGAAGAAGATTCTCGTTTGCTGGTACCCAGTTCGCTCGAATTGGGGCCGGGCGCTGTCGATAAATATGTGATTAGCAAACAGATCGTCCGGATGCAGGAACCCCGAAAGTTAACACCGGACGACCTAGACGAACGGCGGGTAATATATCCGGAATCTCGTGACCGGGCCTTGGTCAACCGATTCCGTAACCTAAGGACCAAACTACTGGAGCTTTCAGGCGGCAACAACTTTACGTTAGTGGTTAGTGGAGCCAGCCCAGGCGCTGGTACTTCCTTCGTGGCCCTGAACCTAGCGGCCGCCTTTGCATTCGACCAGTCAAAAACCGCTTTGATTATCGATTGCAACCTTCGGGACCCGTCGTTGCACAGTACCTTGGACGTTATGCCGGAAACAGGCTTAACCGACTTTCTCGATGACCCGGATTTCGATATCGCCCGAATTCTCTATCCGACTGGTATCCCTCGTCTACGTTTGATTCCTGCCGGAAGTCGGCGGGAGACTCCCGGCGAATTCTTCACCTCGTTTCGCATGAAACAATTTTTGCAGGCGGTTCGCCGACGTTATCCGGACCGCTTTATTGTGCTCGACACAGCGCCAATATCAGAATCGCCAGACGCACGGATTCTCACGGAACTCTGTGATTACGCCATGTTAGTGGTTCCTCATGGAAAAATTACGGGCAGTACTGCTGAAAATGCCGCTTTGGCATTTAATCCCGATAAATTCGTGGGAGCGGTGATTAATGGGTAAGCAACAAGGTGTGGAAAGCCGTTTCGCCTTAGCTCCAGTAGGGCTGATGTTCGTAATAGCGAGCACTCTGGGTACAAGTGCGCAGGCCCAGGTTGAGCTCACGGGCGGCTTGGATTCAAGGTTCACTGACAACGCAAGCAAGGCCAGTCGAGACGAACAGAGTGATCTCGAATCTCGTGTTTACCTCAAAGCAGATTACGCCAGTGACCCAGGGCGCTGCAACGCAACGTTTTCCGGAACACTGGGTTATTCGAATTGGTTGGATAGCACCTTTGACGACGAAGCCTATGGAGAGATGGATTTTCTAGGCGACTGTGAATTAGCCAACCAGTTGTACTGGGACGTTGCCAATACCCTTCGCGAAGTAACCCAAAGCAGCCGTTCAAGTGATACCCCTGATAACCGTACTCGGAAGAATGTCTTCAGCACCGGGCCGAGATACAACTGGCGAATTAACGACACGAATTGGCTGACACTTTCTACTCGCTACGAGAACACGGAGTTTTCTGAGGGAGATACCAGCGACACGGAGCGTTATTTAGGGGCCGCCGCTTGGAATCATGCCTTCAGCAAAACCTTTAATGGTGGCGTGAGCGCCAACTACAGCCGAACTGAATACGATACCGGGGCTGAAGTTGATGTCAGAACCGTAAACCTAACGTTCGGCAGAAACTGGCCGACCATGGATGTGTCGGGCGCGATAGGTGTAAGTGAAATCGAAACCAAGGCAGGTAGTTCATCGCAATCCAGTGATGGTCTGGTGGGCGAGCTGTCGATTCAACGGGCGCTTACCCCCAGCTCGGATTGGTATCTGCGTGCAGCCCACCAATTGACAGATAGAAGCTCGAACGTGGATTTTGTTTTCGAGAATTTCCAGTTCAGTTTGGAAGATTCCATTACCGTCGAAACGACGACCGTTTCGACCGGTTTTGACAATCGTTTCTCCAACGGCGCAACGCTGAATGTCGAGTTTTATGGCAGTCAGTCGGACTATATCGATGATCCCGAACGAGAAGACGGTGGTGGCGTGAACTTCAGATACGGCCGTCCGATGGCTGAGCGCACCACAGGACATATTGGGTTGGGGTATGACTACCTGACCTATGCTAGCGACGAGCTGGATGAACGAATTACACGGGTTGAAGTAGGGGCTGAACATGAGGCCTCCAGAGATTTGAGCTTGACCGCAAAAGTCGGTCATCAAAATAAAGTCAGTGATGCGCCCACCAGTGAATATGACGAGAACTGGGTTTTGGTTGGTTTGGAATACCGATTCCGATAACACGCACAGGATGTGCGAGAGGCTTGAGCGATGACGCAGCGAATTCAAAATGCATTGACCATCGACGTGGAAGATTACTTTCAGGTTGCTGCACTGGCGGAAGCCGTGGATTACGACGATTGGGCCAGCATGGAGTATCGGGTTGAAGCCAATACAGACCGAATCCTCAGTTTATTTGACGAAGCCGGTGTAAAGGCCACATTTTTCACACTGGGGTGGGTGGCAGAGCGTTCTCCGGAAATGGTCAAGCGTATCGCAGCGGCGGGCCATGAAGTGGCTAGCCACGGCTACAGTCATCAATTGATCTACAAGCAAACCCCAGACGTATTCCGCCAAGAAACCATCCGTTCGAAAAAGATTCTGGAAGATATTGTTCAGGCGCCTGTCACAGGCTACCGCGCAGCCAGTTACTCCATCACGAATGAGTCGCGATGGGCATTGGATATTTTGGCGGAGCAAGGCTTCACCTGGGACTCATCAATCTTCCCGGTGCACCACGACCGATACGGCATGCCCGGTACCCCAAGATGGCCGCATCGCTTAACAACCGATAAAGGTTATGAGCTAGCGGAATTCCCGCTTAGCACCCTGAAGTTTCCCGGCTATACCTTACCGATTGCCGGTGGCGGATATTTTCGTTTGTTTCCGTATTGGTTTAGCAAGATGGGGCTGGGCTCGATAAACCGCCAAGGGAAACCTTTTGTCTTCTATCTACACCCTTGGGAGGTAGATCCTGAACAGCCACGGCTTGACGTTAAATGGTTCTCGCGATTCCGTCATTACAACAACTTGGATGTATGTGAGCAACGGTTGGAGAAACTGGTGGAGCACTTTTCCTTCACTACTATGAGCAAGGTACTGCGGATCGAAGGTCTTCTTGATGCAAGCGCTTCACAACAGACAAGTTTGGAAAAGTCGGGTGAGTTGGCGTGATGCAATTTTTATTTTGGGTGTCTTTTTTACTGTTGTTCTACATTTATATTGGTTATCCACTAGCAGTAAAAACCGTGGCTGCCATAGATCCAAAACCCGTAACAAAGACGGGGGACTACCAACCAACAGTCTCCATTTTGATTGCGGCCTATAACGAGGCTGGCGACATAGAAGCCACTTTAAGGAACAAGCTCGAACTAGATTACCCAAAAGATAAACTGGAAATTTTAGTGGTATCTGACGAGTCCAACGATGGAACGGACGATATCGTAGCCCGTGTCGCTGAAAAAGCGGAATGTCCGGTCCGTCTGTTCAGGCAGGTTCCCAGACAAGGAAAAACGGCAGGCTTGAACATGCTCAAGGAGCATGCAACTGGCGATATTCTCGCTTTTTCTGATGCAAATTCCGAGTGGGATGAAACAGCACTTAGCCACCTTGTATCTAATTTTAACGATCAGCGCGTCGGCTACGTGACCGGCAAAATGGTCTACGTGAACGACGACGGCTCCCTGGTGGGCGACGGCTGCAGCGCCTACATGAAATACGAGAACTTGTTGCGAGAGCAGGAGACCTGGATAGGTTCCGTGGTAGGCGTGGACGGCGGGATAGACGCCATGCGCAAATCCCTTTACCAGCCCCTGAATGCTGATCAGCTACCGGATTTCGTACAGCCTTTAAAGGTTGTTGAGAAGGGCTATCGCGTAGTTTACGAATCGAGGGCCTTGCTGAAAGAAGAAGCTCTGAACGACAGCGACAGTGAGTTCAGCATGCGGGTAAGGGTCAGCCTAAGAGCACTCTGGGCACTAAAAGACATGAAGCACTTGATGAATCCCCTGAATGGCCCGCTATTCGCCTGGCAGCTCATTTCCCATAAATTATTGCGATACACCGCGTTTGTGCCCTTATTGACCTTGGCGCTCAGCACGTTACTACTTGCGCCGGATTGGGGAATTTATACCCTGGCCTTTGTAGGTCTGGTTGCCTTCACGCTCTTGGCCTGGACCGGTTTCAGGCGGGAAAGCAAAGCGCAATCGCTGCCTGCAGCGTACTCGATACCTTACTACTTTACGCTCTTAAATATTGCGTCCTATAAGGCCGTGATAGCGTTTTTAAAGGGTGAGAAAAAAGTTGTATGGAATCCACGGAAGGGTTGAGCAGTGACACAAACCACTAACAGATATGACAATGCCTCGAAGACAATATTTCAAACTGACCGTTTTGTTCGATATTCGCCTTTTTTGATCCTGTTGTTTGCTTTTTTCTTTTCATTTGGAAACAAAATAAGCGTTCTTGATGTGGGCGCACCTTATGTCACGATTGATGACGGTACGAAATATGAAGGGGGGTTTCATGTCTGGTTCGGGCAGGCGCCTCCTCAGAGAATGTACATTGAAAGCTGGATAAGCGGAATATCCTCAATAACAACCTACGTTGCCAGGAATGTTGGCCAGGAAGGTGCTATTGGCCTCAACCTGGTTGCTGATGCCTACCGGGATTTTCGTATCAATCCGGACCCCTATGTATTGTCATACCGGTCGATCATGCTCTTTGTCGATTTTTTAACAGCGGTACTTGTTTTTCTGCTGGCAAAAGAAGTGGCGAGGCGCCATGCCGAGGCAAACTGGATAGCAGTTATAGCTAGCAGCCTGTATTTGCTCAGCTTTAATACCCTGTGGGCCTACGTTGTTGCGCGGCCTGATACCTTGACGGTTTTCTTCGCGGTTGCGGGCCTCCTGCTTTACTACCGCTCTGACTTCGGCCAACACCAGAAAACGCTGATTCTCAGTGGGGCAACTTTGGGTCTTGCCACGGGGATGAAACTGCACGGTGCCTTTATCGTCATTTTCATCTGCCTTGATCTATGGCGACAGCTTGGTTTTAGAGAGGCGGTCAGGCGTGCTTTCTGGTTCGGCCTAGTTTCCGTATTGGTATTTTCAGTTTCAGCCGGGTCAGTAATTTTTGATCCTGCGCTCTATATCAAGCTCCGCCTGCTCAACGCCCGCGACGATGCATCACCATGGTTGGAGTGGGGGGATCAGTTCATCACGTTGCTGCGAGGCACGGGTTGGCTGATCGTTCCTCTGATCGTCGCATCGATTTGGAGTGTGCGCCGCTTGCCCCAGCTGAAAGCTGATCCAAAAGTAATCAGCATTGTCTTCTTGAGTATTCTATGGCTGCTCCTTTTTGCCAGCCTCCGGGTACTCCGCGGGTACTGGATGCTGCCCGCTTTGCCTCTGTTCTACATTGCGGCAGCATTTACACTTGTTTATCTCTCCAGACCTTATTGGCGTCTGACGGCTTTGGCAGTGCTGCTGGGGGTTTTCTCAACCCAGTTATGGCAGGAAGGAAAAGCTTTCAGAGATGTGCCATTCAATGAGTTGCGCAATTGGGTGGTTCAGAACGTTGGGCCGGACGAAACCATGTACATTCTCGGATATACAGCACTCAATCTGCCGTTGAATACCAGTGCTATTCTCCAGTACAAGCAAGTTTTAGAGTCTGGATATGCCAATTCAGTTGCTAGCGGAGAGTCCTTCACCAACCGACACATTCGGCTCTGGGAAGAGCGTGCGGGATACAGGTTATTGGATATGCTTAATTTCCAATCAGCCGCAGGTTACCGGTATTTTGGCTATAACAGTTTCTTGCCTGATGTCATGGAAAAGCTGATTCCTTTCGAAAACGTCGACTACATTTTTCTGCAAGAGCATTTCGATATTTCTGGAGAAGAGCAACTTGCTTACCTTGTAGCAAAGGAGTACGAACTTCTCATTTCGCTGACAGGCCCGGGAGGTGGCGGATATGGATCGTCCTACGACGTCTATAAACGCAAAGAGTGAAGTTTCAGTAAAACCTCCGAAGATTCTTCACTTTATTGAGAGTGGTGGACTTTATGGAGCGGAGCGAGTCATCCTGAATCTGTCCCGGGAAATGCTTCGGGACGGAGCGCTGGTGCCCGTTGTTGGCTGCATTGTCAGCAATAAAGCAGAGCAGAATGATCTTTATGATGCCGCTGTTAATGAGGGCATTGAGGCTGTAAAGCTGGTGATTCCAAATAGTCGCTTTCTCCTTGCACTCCCGACGATCGCCAGGGATCTAAAACAACTGAACGTCGAACTGATCCACTCCCATGGTTATAAACCGTCAGTTTATGGTCTTCTCTTGCGGATTCTGTCTGGCATTCCAGTTATCGCTACCTGCCATCTCTGGTTTGAAATGAACCAAACCGCACTAAAAACAAGGGTTTTGATTGCCCTTGAAAAGCATTTTTACCGCTGGTTTCCCTGTGTTGTGGCCGTGTCTGATGATATCCGTCGAGTCTTAATAAGCAGCGGGGTTCCGCCGTCAAAAGTGGAGGTTGTTGAAAACGGCGTATCAATTAGAGCTCTGGCGAACCCCGGCGAAGCCTCAATACTCCGGAAATCTTTGGGCGTAAAAAGCGATGAATTCTGTGTTTTCAGTGCAGGAAGGTTGACCCGCCAGAAGGCACAATGGACTCTTATAGAAGCCGCAGCATTGCTTAAAGAGCGTAAGCTGCCAGTTAAAGTGCTGATCGCTGGAGAAGGAACGCTGAAAGAATCGTTGCTCGAGCAGATCGAGCGGCTAGAAGTGCAGGATTACGTAATGCTTCTCGGGTTTCGGCAGGATATACCCGAATTGCTCGCCATCAGTGACGTGTTTGCGCTGCCCTCTTTGGACGAGGGCATGCCTATGATCTTGCTGGAAAGCACCGCACGCGGTGTCCCCGCGATTACTACCGCTGTGGGTGATGTCCCCAAACTTGTCATTGACGGCGAGAGCGGGCTGATCATTCCAAAGGAAGATCCAGCGTCGCTTGCCAAAGCAATTGAAAAAATGGCGAAAGATCAACCCCTCCGTCATCGCTTGTCAGAAAGTGCTCGTCTGAAAATGCAGGCCAGGTATTCCAGCGAAGCGATGCATAAAAAATATAACAGTATCTATCAGAACCTTCTGCAGGGAGCGCTGGCATGAAGACTTTGTCTGCTGTCAGTCAGCCTCCAATCAAAATACTCTTTAGTATTGACAGGCTCGTTCGTGGAGGAACTGAACTGCAATTGACCGGGTTGATTGATCACCTGGATCGTGATCGCTATACCCCTTATCTGCTGACGATCCGCCCAACCGATCCTGTATTGATTCCGGAAAATTGCCAGCATCTGGATCTGCATGTGCCCAAACTTTTTTCGGCTTCCGGATTGCGATCATTGTGGTTTCTCGTTCGCTTCTTACGAGAGGAGAACATTCAGATTGTTCAGGCTTTTTTTCAGGATTCAACAATTTTTGCTGGATTGGCTTCCAGAATAGCTGGCACGCCGGCCAGAATTGCCTGCTTTCGGGACCTGGCATTCTGGAATGATTCGCGCCAGACACGGCTACTCCGATGGATCTACCGATTAATGAATGGATATCTTGCGAATGCGGACGTTGTTCTCAATCACTTTTCCGACATCTTCCGTATCGACGTAAACCGAGCACGCGTGATCAGAAACGGTGTTGATGCGACCAAACTGGGATATCAGGAGCACACCGGAGTAACAACGGATATCGGAATTGTTGGCAACATGACCCGAGCCGTGAAGCGAACAGACCTTTTTATTCGTGCTGCCGGCATCGTTCACAGAGAGTACCCCGACATACGCTGGCATATACTGGGGGATGGCCACTTACGTCCTGAACTTGAAAAGCTGACCAAAGAGCTGGGGATTAGTGACCGAGTGATTTTCGCCGGGCGAATTGAGGATGTGTCCGGATATCTGGCCAGGCTACAGGTTGGCGTGATCTGCTCAGATTCGGAGGGGTTAAGCAACGCCTTGCTAGAGTATATGTTCCGTGGTGTCGCGTCTGTTGCAACTGAGGTGGGTGGAAACACTGAACTGATTGAACACGGCGTAACCGGCTTGAGCGTGCCGCCTGGCAACCCACAAGCCTTGGCCGATGCTTTGATCCGTTTAATAGAGCAGCCTGAACTCAGGGAGAAGTTGGCCAGAACTGCGCGAAGCCGTGTAGAGAGGATATATAGTTGGGACAATTGTCTGGCTGAGCATGGGCGGGTTTACTGCAGCCTTTTGCAGAGCCAGAAAATGGAGTTGCCTGCATGAGGTTCTTAAAGTTTCTTGGCGTGGGTGGTGTCGCAACACTCATTCAATATGGAATACTGATTCTTCTGGTAGAAGTGTTTCAGGCAAGCGCTCTCGTGGGTTCTACGATTGGTTACATCGTCAGCGGCGTTTTTAACTATACACTTAATTACTATTTCACCTTTACCAGTACCGCAAGGCATGCACATGCGGCTACAAGGTTTGTGGCTGTTGCCATTGTTGGCCTCGCCTTGAATAGCAGCCTGATCTTCTTACTTACCGACTTGTTGGCAGTTTTCTACATTGCTGCTCAGATTATGGCGACCGGCGCGGTGGTTATCTGGAACTTCATCGCTCACAAGCACTGGACCTATCGCTCAATAAAGGATCATGGATGTGATGTCTGAAACCGAAACTCCCATTGTTCTGTCTGTGGTTATTCCCTGCTATAACGAGGAAGAAGTACTACCGGAGACAGTAAAGCAGCTTGGTGGACTGCTGGAAAGAATGGTGTCTGAAAACCTGATACATCCTGACAGTCACCTATGCCTGGTGGATGATGGCAGCAAAGACAACACCTGGCCAATAATCAAGGAGTTGTCTGCCAAATCAAACCAGGTGCGCGGCCTTAAACTGGCCAGGAACCGGGGCCATCAGAATGCACTGCTTGCAGGGCTTGAGAATGCCGAAGGCGATGTATTAGTAAGCATTGATGCTGACCTGCAGGACGACATTACGGTGATTCGCACCATGGTCAAGGAGTACTACAATGGCAATGAGATTGTTTATGGCGTTCGAAAGAAACGCACCACTGACAGCTTCTTCAAGCGTGTGACTGCTGAAGGATACTACTACCTTCTGAGTAAAATGGGCGTCAATATCGTGTTTAATCATGCCGACTATCGCCTGATGAGCCGAAGGGCGATAGAGGCGTTGCTTCGGTATGAAGAGGTGAATCTCTTCCTGAGGGGAATCATTCCCACCATCGGATTTTCAACCGCCGAGGTCTATTACGACAGGGCTGAGCGGTTCGCAGGCGAATCGAAATATCCTCTCAAGAAAATGCTGGCACTTGCGCTAGACGGGGTCACCTCATTTTCGGCGGTTCCATTGCGCTTTATCGCGGGCCTTGGGCTCATCATTTTTATATTCAGCATGCTGATTTCTATTTGGGCGCTTGGCATTAGGCTATTCACCGATGAGGCTATCCCGGGCTGGGCATCATCCGTTCTGCCAATGTACCTGCTTGGCGGTATACAAATCCTGAGTCTTGGCGTAATTGGAGAGTACGTATCCAAAGTTTATATGGAAACCAAGCGTCGCCCTCGTTATTTCATTGAAGGAGCCGCAGGGAATGCAGCTGGTACGAAATTACAAAGCCAGAAAACCAAGGACCGGACGTTAGCATGATCGAAAAGCTATCAAGACATGTCTTCTATCCTCTCTGGGATCTGAAGGATCGGAGTATACGACTGGCAGAGCTATCCGCTCTTGATATGCAGCAATGGTGGCCCTACGACCGGCTTCGTGAGCTGCAGCTCAACCGTCTTGAACTGCTTTTAAAGTACGCCCGTGAACATAGCCCCTTCTATCAACAGGTTTTTAGTGAACTGAGACTGGCCCAGGGAGATCTATCAACCTGGGAGACTTTTCAGCGACTACCGATTACCACAAAACAGGATCTGCGCAATCAGACCAATCAATTCATCAGTGATGAATTTGATAAACAGACTCTTGTAACTGCCAAAACGGGCGGTTCAACCGGAGTTTCACTGAACTTGTTTTTCGACGAAAAATGCCAGCAACGCCGGAATGCAGCGCAGATGTGGGCGGATAAATGGGCAGGCTGGTTACCGGGTGAGAAAAAGGCTGCCATATGGGGCAATCCGCCCGTAGCTATAGGAATGAAGCAGCGCTTACGGCTCAAACTCATGGACCGGACGATTTGTCTGGACACCATGAACCTGAACAACCAAAGCATGGGCGATTTTGTATCCAGGTGGCGAAAGGAGCGCCCCAAAGCTATTTTTGGCCACGCCCATTCTATTTACTTGTTTGCCAGATATGTTTTGGATAAAGGGCTTGTTGATCTTCGTCCAAAAGCAATCGTAGCGACATCAATGATGCTTCTGGAGCATGAACGAAAAATCATTGAAGAAGCGTTTGGGTGCAAGGTCACGAATCGGTATGGGTGTGAAGAAGTTGGCTTGATAGCCTGCGAGTGCGAAGAGCACCAGGGCATGCATTTGAACATGCCCCATCTCGTAGTGGAATTCCTGGATGCGAATGATCAGCCAGTAAAACCAGGGGAACCGGGCAAGATTGTGGTTACGGACCTGAACAACTTTGCCATGCCTTTGATTCGCTATCGGGTGGAAGATGTTGGGGTATTTAGTGAAAAGACCTGCAAGTGTGGCAGGCAACTGCCAATACTCGACAGGCTTGAGGGTAGGGTGGCGGATTTTCTCAAGTTGCCGGAAGGCGGTCAGGTCGCTGGCATCTCTCTTGTAGAGAGAACATTAACGAAAGTGCCCGGAATTGAGCAGATGCAGTTGGTGCAAACCAGCCTTGATGAAATTGTGATTAACCGGGTCAAGGGCCAAGACTATTCCAATCAGACTGATGCGATGCTGGTTGATGCAATGCGGGAGGTTTTTAGCGAATCGGTAAGTCTTATCATTAAAGACGTCGTTAAAATTCCCCAGGAGCCCTCAGGAAAATACCGTTTTTCAATTTGTAAGGTCTGAATATGAATGAGCAACCGCTGGTTAGCGTTGTGATAGCAACCTATAACATGGGGCAGTACCTGCCTCTTGCAATCGACTCCGTTCTGAATCAGACCTGGACTAACCTCGAAGTCGTAGTCGTTGATGATGGTTCCGAGGACGATACCCGTGAACAAATGAAAAAGTATGGAGGGGATCCGCGGGTTCGCTACATTCCAACAGAAAACAAAGGCCAACCGCAGGCGAAAAACAGAGGGCTACAAGAGGCAAAAGGGGACTTCATTGCCTTTTGTGATGCAGATGATCTTTGGCAGCCACATAAACTTGAAGTACAGATACCCTGCTTTGACAACGAGGATGTAGGCGTCGTGTATAGCGAAGTTTCTTATATTGATCAGCACGGAGAGCCAGTAGACAAGGAAACACCCTATGAACGCTATAGCGGAGTGGTAACAGATAAGCTGGTTATTAAAAACTTCGTACCATTCGGAACGGCTGTGATCCGCCGGAGTTGTATGGAGGGAGATGGTGCATTCGATGAAGATTTACCCATGGGTATTGATTGGGATTTGTGGTTACGTTATTCAATGAACTGGCAGTTCCAGTACGTACCAGATAAAACTTATACCTACAGAATCTGGCCAGGACAGATGTCAAAGAATTACAGGGGCAGATATAAAAACGCGTTCCTGATTCTTAATAAATTCCTGGAGGCACATCCTAATGCCCTACCAAAAGCTGTGCAGGCAAATGCATGGGCAGATATGTATGTTAGCCGTGGGATGTCCCTGGCAACCTCAGAAAATCTCTTTGTTCAACCCTTAAAAGACATTCTGACCGGTTTGAGATATAACTGCTTATTCCTCCCTGGATGGAAAGCCCTGCTTAAACTTTTGTTAGCCCGGGCCTGAGGTGATCAGATGACAGCTAATGATTTGATCTATCGGATTGTACGGCCCTTTGGAGGACTCCATTTAGCAAAATTTCTCTCTCGAAGGCATCCGAGAATTATGATGTATCATCGAGTAAATGATGGTCATAGTGCTGAGGGTATATCGGTTGATGTTCTCCGTCGGCAGCTTGAGCAAATAAAGAAAAACTTCTCTATACTTTCTCTCAATGAGATGGTTGAGGCCTCTATTAAAAATGCTCTTCCTGATAATGCGGTTGCGCTAACATTTGATGATGGCTACCGAGATTTTTATGAGCTAGCGTATCCGTTACTTTTGGATATGGAATTACCTGCGACTCTGTTCATTGCGACTGGTTTTGTGAGTGGCGATTTATGGCTATGGCCTGATAAGATTAAATACATTGTCAATAATACGGAAAAAAAATACATCGAAATTGAAAATTATAGATTGTCTTTTTCTAACGATTTCGAAAGAAACCAAGCTTGGAGTGAAATTGGTGACATTTGCCTTAGTAGAGGTAATAATGATAAGTTTGCTTTAATTGATCAGCTTTCTGATTTACTATGCGTTCCCTTGCCAAAGCATGCGCCATTAGGTTTTGAGAGTCTTTCTTGGCCTCAGATACGCGAAATGACTAAAAGCACATTGATAAGTATCGGTAGCCATTCAGTGAGTCATCCGATAATGACAAAACTCAATAAAACTGAACTTGATTATGAACTTTCTGTTTCGAAAAAAAGGATTGAAACTGAAACTGGATTGAAAGTTTTCGCCTTTTGCTATCCCAATGGGCAGAAGGCTGATTTGAATGAATATACCCGAGATGCCGTTAAAAGAGCTGGTTACACCTATGCACTAGCGGCCTATCCAAGTATGGATCCTCTCGTGGATCTTTGGGCGATTGCGCGTTACTCGGGATCTTCCAAAGTTAGCACATTTGAAAAAACGGTTTACGGGCTTAGATTTCTTTCAAAGAGTGGGCTCTAGGGTTTTATATTTAATGTTTTAAAATGGATTGTGGGTCTAGAGTATGGGGATGTTTTCAGCAAGTGTATTGATTCTTACTTATAATAGGCCAGATGAGTTGAGGAGAAGCTTAAGCGAGTTAACAAGTGAGTTGTCACCTGACATTGAAATTATAGTGATTGATAATAATTCAGAATTCTGGTCGGAAGATATTGTTAGCGAGTTTTCGAAGCGGGTAAGATTTATTTTTATGGATGAGAATGTTGGAACGGCTGCTCGAAATTTTGGAGTAAAGGCTTGTAGTTCCGATTTTATAATTACCCTCGATGATGATGTGTTTGGGTTAACCCAAAAATCTATCGATCTAACAATGGATTTATTTATAGGTAATAACGATCTTGCGGCGATAAATTTTAAGGTGATCGATGATGCGACTGAAGAGCAAGTTAATTGGATTCATCACCGTGAAAAACATAAGTGGGGAGATCGTGAATTCGCAAGTTATGAGATAAGTGAGGGGGCAGTTGCAGTTCGGAGATCCATGTTTTTGGCTGCTGGAGGCTATCCCGAGCATTTTTTTATTAGCCATGAAGGGCCTTATTTGGCTCTTGGATTGATGAACCTGGGGTGGGTCATAAGTTACTGCCCTAGTATTGTAGTCAGACATTCACACGCAGAGATGGGCAGGGTTTCATGGAGGCGATATTATTACGATACGCGAAACGTAATCTGGTTAGCGTATAGGCACCTGCCATTGCATTTAATGCTAAAAAAATGTTTTATTGAAACTAGTGCATTGCTGATATATTCTTTGCGCGACGGCTATTTTAAATACTGGTTTTATGGATTAAAAGATGGATTGGTGGGTCTCGTAAAGAGACCCGAAAATAAAAGGTCGCCAATTTGTAATCAAGCACTTGCCCGTTACAAAAAGATTGAAATTGAAAATGCAAAATTTTGGTACATGTTAAAAATTCGACTCTTCAACAATAAAAATAAAATACAAATTTAAAGTCTCGTATCATTTTACTTGCGCATCAATGGCGACTGGACATTTAGGGCAGAGAGCTTTCCCGTTCGTCGTCCTATTGCCATTGGTGTCGACTGCATGCAAAAATACTTGATCCCAGCTCGGGATTAAATCAAAGTCAATCAGGATTCTGCTGTCTGACCAACTTTGTGGGGGGAGCGTCATAGACATAGTGCTTTCAGTAAATGATTCATTGTCGGTGGCAATAATTCTTGACTGAGCGTTTTTACCTGCTGCGACATACACGTTGTCATAAATGGCTTGGAAGTTGGTTGTGTCGCCGTTTCCCCACCAGCCAGGAATATGAAGTTTATCAAACTGGTAGTCAGTGCTGGAAAATGCAGCTGCATCAGCCTTTCCAGAGTCAATTCCTACATGTTTGGTGCTAACTGTTTCGAAACTCCAATTGACGGGAGCAGCGGTGGGGCTTAATTCGTCAATTTTGATATAAAAAGCCATATTGTTAAAGTCGTGCCAGCTCCACCAGCTATCACCGGTAGCAATCCAGCTAACATTGCCGTCATTTCCTCCAATTAGAAAGCTTCCGCCACCAACATGGCTAGGAATTGCAAGATCTAGCAAGCTGTCGTTTGATCTCAAGCCTTCGCCCGACATGAGCCACACAAATTTCCACGAGCTACTGGCAGGAAATGCTCTATCCTCAGCGGCGCCTGAAAAAAATCGGTCTTCTGGAACTTTTACTGAGTATGATAAGAATACTTCTTGATAGCTGTCTCCGAAAGCAAGTTTCAATATAGGGCGCTGACTTCCTTGAGGCATGGAGAGATCCCTGGCTAAAAATCCTAGATTGTTCGGACTTTCCTGGACATAATATGGCTTGGCACTCGTGTCTGGTACTGCATTCCATGATCCAATTCGTGCACTTTCTGGCCGGACATAGTCGCCCAATTTTCCGGTTTCAAAATCGTCAAAGAGTATGACGCTGGGGCCCTCTGTAAATCCACTGCCACTAATCTCTATAAATTGTCCACCCGCTGTCGAAACAGTGGAAATTCCGTCTATCATCGGATCGGCTATGGCTGATGAACCCGCTGTTAGAATAGCCAAAGTGGCCAAAGTAGTTGGAATACTTGAGATTCGAGCATAATAAATGTGCATGGAAAAATCCTCTTAGTCATCATCAGTGACCCTTGTAGTGGTCAACTAATCCCGGACAGTACTTTAAGGTTTTCTTCAGCAGCAACGGGCGAAATGCCGTCGTTGAATGCATGAGGTCGTTGCCGGTTGTAGTAGTCCATCAGATAGCCGCCCACATCTTTTCTGGCCTCAGGCAGGTTTCGATATCCCAGGACCGGTATCCATTCAGACTTCAGGCTCCGGAACAGTCGCTCCATCGGGGCGATGACATCGCCCAACCAACGACGCGTCGGGCATACAAATCCAGAACGACAGCCAGATAGCTCCACCGCTGGCCGCTCCATACGTAGGTGATGTCTCCACACACGCCTGATTCGGCCGGTCTACCGTAAACTCACGAGCCAGATGGTTCGGAATATCCGGTCGCTCAACGGTCGCCTGTTTGTAGGCGTGAGGACCCGGCTGCTTACAGATCAGCCCCAGCTCACTCATCAATCGTCGAACCTTGAAGCGCCCGATGACAGCGCCGTCGTCATTGAGCATGCCCTTGATTGTTCTGCTACCAGCAGAGCTGCGACTTTTGGTAAAGAGACGGTTTACCTGAGCCTTCAGGGCCAGACGCTCAACATCCACGAGCTTCCGCCGTTGGCGGTGCTCGTAATAGCTGGGACGGCTGATATCAAACGCATTGCAGACCATTTCAACGGGCATTTGCTCACTTAACTGGTCTATCAGCGCGTACGATTCAGGTCGTCCGACATCAAGAGAGCGGTGCCTTTTTTAGTATGGTCTTCTCCATCTCAAGGCGCTTGCAGCGGGCTTCCAGCTCCTGAATCCGTCGCTGCTCCGGGGTCAAAGCTTTACCTTTTGGGGTAATGCCTTCTCGCTCACCCGTCAGCTGTTGAACCCAGCGCCGCAAAGCACTTTCACCCACGCCCAAGGACGTACAAGCCTGGGCAATGGTGTAACCTTGATCCAGCACCAGGCTAGCTGCTTCCTGTTTGAAATCAGGAGTAAAGGAACGTCGTTTTCTAGTCATCAGACACCTCGCTTATGGTGGCGATCTTACCACCTACGTTGGTGTCCAGAATCATTGAACCACTATACCTTGTATGTAACAAGGCTGTTGCTCTCTTAGTGAGCTAGTGTCATCTGGTTAAATTAAAGATCCTCGATTGTTACTCTAGCATCATGACTTAGTCTGCGCTTCGTGGCTCACTCACGCAACCGAAAATGTATTGAAGGGACTTTCTACTTGTAGAGCGCATCTGTGCATATGGCTACAGCCTATGTCTGCGTTCTTCAGTAATATTTCCTCTAGCTGTTGAGGACACTTTTATTTTCCAAAGCGCCATTGTGGTTCCTGCAGCAAACCACCAGTAGATTTCGTATGTGTCCATCCCGAAAAGTCCGAGGAATAGTCGAGTGTACACGAAAGCGATAATGGCGTGAGCGCTAGCGATGAGAAACTTGCGATCTTTTAAGTCATAATTATTAGCAAAGTATGTTTCTACTTTTCGATTAACTCGCACTATTGTAACTATGAAATACCCAAAAGCGATAAATCCAAAAAGGCTGAGGTTTGTCAAAAGTTCAAGGTAAAGATTGTGAGTGTCCTGATATCGCCCGAACATTTCCATTCGGACACTTGGAAATGCTGATACGCCTACACCTAGAGGGTGAGTGAGAAATACGTTTAAAGCATCTTCTATTATTTGCAGTCTAGTCTCCGAGGAAGCTCCCTCTTTTTCTTCTAACGTAAAAATTGAAATGAATCGATCAATATAATCTGGAGGAAGAAGAAAGAGAATAACTGGTAGAAGCAACGCAGCTATGGCTAAAAACTTGAGCTTTCCAACACCCTTTTTCTCCCACCAAAAGTATGCGATCAATAGTCCCGTTGCAACGTAGCCAGTTCTCGATCCGGTAAAAACAATAATGACGATGCAGCATATTCCGAGGGCTGCGAGAGCTAATTTTTGAATTTTGTTAGCGATGGGATAAAAATAGTAGATGAATGGCAGGCAACCGACAGCCATCCCACTGAATGAGTTTGGATGTCCGTAAAGGCCGCCCTGTTGCCCATGCAACCGCGGAACACCCTGGTTTTCCCATATCATCGAGCCCGTAAGCCATCCTACAAAACCTTCTTGGCCTAACTTCATCATTGCTAGAAGAAATGCTGTGATGGCTAGTTTCAGCGCCCAAGTGGTTCTAATAAAAGCAGTAAAAAATAGGGCGAGCATGGAGAACTTTAATACACGTTCGTAAAAAATCTCCCAAGATCGGGAATGGTCGTAGGAAAATATTGTATAAAATACAAGGATGCTGAAGAAAATAACTATCGGTTTTCTCAGTGGGGTTGCTTTCTGTTTGTCGTTTAAAAGTCGAATAATAGCGCAGACAACAAGAAAGGAGCCCAACAAAAACTCGAAGCGTATGGTGCCCAGAATATCAATCCGATTGCCAAGCTGTAGATACCAAGCAAAAATATAGATACACGTTAGGTAAACTAGGCTTTTGTTTTCTTTTTCTGTTCTGCTCTCGGCATGATAATTTTGTACTGGACTTGAGAGCCGGTTTTTCCCATGTAAAATTGTGAATCGAGACATAAGGTTACTTTATTGGCATAAAACTGTTCAGGTTCTGCGTCGGTTGCGTCGACACCCATACGAACTAATCATAACAGGCTTACGTGGACTTTGGTTCACTCTGTTAGGATGTTATTTTAGGCGTGGTAGTTTCGCGGCCTTTGGCATGAACGTTTTTCAGGGAATGATTCCACGATGCTTTTTCTTCGCCTTTCTTTATCTTTGGATCTTTTGACTGACTTGGTTGTCCCTGAAGTGTATTCAGGGCTTCTTTGGACCGGGCAGGATGATGAGTTTCCAGCAGATAAACGTGTCACATGCATAGGCGTGTCAGCCGACGGTCGTGTTCTGACTGTTCGGGTAGGGGTAGGGAACCCTATTCCGCTCTTTTTTGGCTGGGATCCCGATGGGTGTTTTGTACTGTCTGACTCTTGTGCCGCGGCCTGGAAGGCAATTCATGGTTCGGAGAGCATCGGCACTGAGCACCTGGATCGGACGGCGGTGGTTGAAACTTTGCTTTTTGACGGACCTTTAGCGAGCAGAACACTGTTAACTAATGTTAAGAAGTTCCAGATGGGGGAGCTGGCTTTCGTTGATATTCTAAATCAGACGGTAGAGGTGCAGTGGGATTGGCTACCCTCCATTCAGTCCGGCTCTTTCTCCGAAACGGATGCGCTGGAGATGGCGAAAAAGCATATTCTCAGACTGTCAGAAACATTCAGCGATCACCCCTCAGCGCTGTTACCCCTGACCGGCGGGCTAGATTCGAGGTTGTTAGCCGGCTTGGCTCGCCACGAAAAAAAGATAGAGCTTGCCTCTTATACGTTTCAACGAGGGCCCTCCCTGGAAACTTGGTGTGCGAAAAAAGTGGCAAAAAACCTGAATGTATCCCACGCCAGTGTAGATTTGCCGGCAAAGGCCTGTTATCAGAAGTTTGCTCAACATGTGGTGGCGAAAACCGCAGGAATGATAAGCGGAATGCACTGTCATGGCATCTACAGTTGCGAACGCTGCATTTCGGATAATATGCAATCACTGCCCAGGGTGTTCGGCTATTTTGGGGATCCCGTCACCGGTGCGATGACAGACGACGAATCCACTCGGGAGCAATTGGATAGTCCTCAGGCAGTTTTGAAAAAATACGAAATTTGTATTTTTCCGGAGTTGGTTCAGCGTTATCGAACGGAAATTCTTTCGGATCTGGGGGGCAGCTACGAGGCCTTTCTTGCTTCGGGTAGCCAGCCAGGTACGTTTCATGAGTTTTGGAAAATTCAACAGAGACAGAGCAATTTGATTACGCATCTTTTCTCGTATCACAGAAGTGAGCATCGCGTAAAAGTTGTGTTGCCATTTCTCGATGTAGAATTTATCGAGTTTTTCCTTAGCCTCCCATACAGTCTTCGCAGGGATCGCGCTCTGTTCAAGGCAGCATGTAAAGAAATTTATCCAGACCTTTTTAAATTACCATCCATGCACTTTAAGCCAGGGAGTCTTCTTTCGTGTGCCGAGGTAATTTTCGAAAAGCTAGAAAGTGGCTTAAATCGGATGAACCCAGCGCAAGAATGGTTTTTGAGTCCTTTTAAATACGAGCAACACGAAAAAACACTTTTCAGCCATCTCGCAAGCGATGTTCAGCAGGGCATTGATATTTTGTGTGGGATGGAGAGTGTCGAAAAAAGAGCTGTGCAGTTCCCGGTCTGGAAACATAGTACGCCGAAAGAGTACTACCGCTTAGCTGCGCTGAAGTACCTTTTTGATGGTCCGGATCCCAAGAGCGGTGATTCGGACGGGTAGTTTGCTAGCGAGAACAATGAGTCTTGACTTCAAAACCTTATGGCCAGACTTTATTGCAAGCTTACCGAACTTTGAGGCTTTCGAGTTATCGCCCGACTTTAAATATAGTTTCGCAAGGTTGTAGCTGTAACGTCCAATTTTTTCATTGCTTCGCCTTCTGAAAAATTCAGGATAATCCAGGGTAAGATGCTTTGAATGAAGAATAATTAGGTTCTCGAGGCGGCGACTATGGTTTGCATTCGAGATAGAGTTTTCATGAATACGATATTGGTGCAGAGCCCTGTTGACAAAGATCGCTGGGTACTTATTTGCTAACCTCACCCACAGGTTAAAGTCATCACCATTTTTTAATTCTTCGTCGAATACACCAACGTCCTCCAGTGCGGATCGGCGGACAACTACACTGGACGTGCCGATAAAATTCGAAGTCGCTAGACCCTCCAAAAGATCTGAACCCTGTATAATCCAGCCTGTGCTGGTGAGCTTTCTGTTGGGGAGTGAATAGAACGTATTATAGTTCTTTAGGTAGTCACTGTTCAGCAGTTTCCCATTGGAGTCGATGGACTGAAAATTCGTGAATAGAAATCCAGCCTCTTTGTGCTCTTCAAGAAATTGCAATGAAGTCTCGATCTTACCTGGGAGCATCAGGTCATCAGAGTCGAAAATGAAGATGTACTCGCCGGTTGCCTCTGAAATTGCGACATTCCGAGGTCGGGAAGGGCCTCCGGAGTTTTCAATGGTTATGCATTTGACAGCCATCATTGGGTACTTTTCGACGATTTCTTGAGTTTGGTCGCCCGAGCCGTCGTTTACGACAATAACCTCTATCTGGAATGAATGTTGTTGAGCGCTGATCGAGTCTAAAGTACCTTTGATGAATTCTGATGCATTGAACGCAGGGATTATAATGCTCGCTACGGGCTTACTATCTTCAGCTGGGTTCATTTAGGTTTAGTCCATTATATTGTGATGGCTTGCATAGGTGTGCGTCCCGGTGAATTGTGAGCGCATACGTCATGTTAAAATAAAGTATCCGTGGTAGCCAACTATCCCAATTACGTCTGGGGGATGGACTTTGTCTCGGATGCACTTTTTGATGGCCGCAGGCTGCGCCTGCTGACGATCATCGACCGATTTGCCCGGGAATCCCTTGGCATTGTGGTTGGGCAGAGCTTCAAGTGCCATGATGTTCAGCAAGCACTGACGGTGATTGCGCGGTTTCGGGGTAATCCTGAAGTTCTCAAAACCGACAACGGTCAGGAGCCGGAATTTTCCAACTCTGGGTGGACCTAATACGAGGGCAGATGGTTGAAACCTTTAAGAAGGATGATCGAGCATGTTATAGTTTTCATTAAATTAAAAATTTAATCAGAAATTCTCAATAGGTTGGCATAGAAAGTCCACTTGTGGTGAGCTACATGGCCCTAAAAATTTAGAGCGAATATTTGATCGCTTTCTTTTTTTAATAGATTATTGCTAGATTTTATTGGTTAAAAAGTAAATTTAAATTTGTGCTCTAAAAGTTAATGTGTTGTTGTGTGATTGTTTTGATTTTCCGTTATTTTTTGAAGAGGATTTTTAACTCATCTGGCCACCTGAAAATTATCGCAAATTTACCAAGAGCCTCTGTCAATACGAGCTTTTCGGCAGATCGCAAGACTAATGGTATTAATAAAATCGACACGGCAACAAAAACTGCGAGTTTTAGCGATAATCTAAAGTGCAAGTCGAGGTTGTTGAAGCTGCGCTCACCTATGAAGAAAGTTGTGCCGCCCACACATGCTCCCATAACGACTAGCGGTAACACAGCCTTAAAATATAGAATGGTTCGGAATCTCAACTCTCGGGCAACCATTATGGGAAGAATAGTTGGACGCAATAAGGCATAACTTATAAACATAGCGGTAGCTGCACCGGTAATACCTGTCTCTATCACTCGGACGAAAAATAGTAGCAGTAGCAGCATTGCTATGCTTTCATAAATACCTATCCAAGACATTATTTTTGGCTTGTAGCTCGCTATAAATACGGCGTTGATTGGCATTGAGATGAAAAGAATCATTTTGGATGCAAGCAACAAGAGAGCAACTTGGTATGCTTGAACAACGTCGAAGCTGTCTCCCATCCAAAGTGCAATTATATCTCTACCAGTGACGATGAAGGCGCTAATGGCCAGAGTCGCAATTAGAAAGTTTAATCGCGTAAACAGAAATAGCTTTTGTTGCATTCCTTCAATATTTCCGTCGGAAAAGTCCCGAACGAACAGCGGCATATTCATGCTTACTGCTTTAACCATTAGCTCAAAAGTATATGTTGCAAGGCGTAAACAAACATAATATAGTGTCAGCATCTGTGCGGATAAAAAGGCTCCGATAATCCAGATATCAGCACGATCTTGTAGCAAGCGGCATGCGTCTATAATCAACGTCCATCCGCTAAAATTAATTAGCTCCTTGGCCCTGGTAAGGGTAGCGGATTTAGGCGAAACCGTTAGTTTGGGCTCTAGGTGGCGCGCAATCATACGAAATGTGAGGTTAGTGCAGATGCCGCCAAATAGCGCGGCTAATGCTACTGAAATTACACCATAGCCTTTGAGTACCGCTGCCACCGTAATTGTTGTGCTAAGGAGCTTAAAGATTATCTGTGAGATGCTTAGTAGATCATATCGCATATGGTAGGCTGCGATACCCGCAAACGCTTTCACCGGAAACTGGATAGCTAAATTAAGCCCTGTGATAACAAGTAGAACCTGTATTATTCCATGGGGCCCTTCGGGTTCAGCGAAAACCGGGACCAATAATGCAGCAATTCCGGTCAACAGGCAGATAACCATGGCTAGTGTCAAATAAACTAACCAAGCGGTTGATACGACTTCTTTGCCGAGAGCACGGTCGTTTTTTGCAAGGGCATTGGAGATAAAGCGTGTGACAGCGGAGGCGAACCCGAGATCCAGGATGTAAAATGCCGCAGTTATACTGCCAACCAGAATCCAGATGCCGTACATGGTTTCGCCCAGCTGAGTAACCAAGAACGGCAGCATGAAAAGCCCAACTGCTATGTTAATGACGGTTTCTAGGGTTCGAAATGCGGAGCCTTTCAAAAAACGCCGGGCAAGAGACATCCTTGAGTCCATCCGAGAAGTACTTCCATTTTGCCAAATCGGTGGTTAGACACTGTATCATTATTCCTGAATTTGTTAGAAGCTAACGACACAAATTGCTCAACAATTCTAGCATACAAGACATACCACCATGAGTATCTTTCAGACCAAGGCCTGGCAACGTGCCTGGTGGCAACACTGGGGCAGTACCAAAGGCTTTAACTTTCTAAAAGAAGGATGTTTTCAGGCAACCGGACTTTACGTTGACCGGTTTTTGTGGCTTAGGGTGCTGCCGATTAGGTGTTTACAATTTGTCGGCACCAACTACCGCCGTATTTCCACCCCCCGGTCAGAGTACCATTCTCTCATTTCATCTGAGTGTGACAGCGCTGGTTCTATCAATGAGTTGCTTGAATTTTCATGGTCCGAAGCTGTTTTCCGAGATATGTTTGCGAACTCGCTCGACGTTTCGGCGTTAGAGCTGCTAGCTGATCGTGAAGGCTGGCTTTTTAGGATAGTTGGGGAGGACACCACTTTCTGGGTTGATACGACAGGAGGTTGGGAAGGGTATCTCCTGTCGCTCGGAAGCAACACCCGTTTGAGGTTGTTCAATCGGCGTAAAGTGCTTGAACAGGTGGGTGATATCGAATTAGCCAATGCCTGGCCGAAGGAAGCATCTGTTTTTTTTCAATTGCTAAATGAATTCCATGCTAAACGTTGGGGCAGGCCGTGCTTTAATGAAAGAAGCGTGGCTTTTCACCAAGACTTTCTCTCTGCCGTTACCTCAGAAGGGGGAGAACCCCAGCTTTCCATACTTTCTTGTTCTGGTAGGCCAATATCCGTTTTGTACAATATTGCCTTCAAAGGCTGTGTGTATAACATTCAGGCGGGGTTTGAGCAGAATTTTCACAAAAAACTTTCAGTTGGTACGCTTCATCTTGGCTACTGCATTGAAGATGCTTTTCAGCGTTCTGATATTCACAAATTTGATTTTCTGGCTGGCGGCGGAAAAAATGAGAATTACAAAGAGCGGTTGGCGACAGGCTCGCAGAGCCTGGTGTCAGTGATGCTTGTTCGGAGCAAGTTGTTTCAGTTGCTGTATCGCCTGAAGTCGTATGGTAATGCGATTGCTGTAAGCGATGAAGGACTGTATAAGTAGTAACTGGTTTTGGGTAATCACTAAGGTACTTTTTTCGAGAGTTATATACATGGAGCGTATTAAAGGTGAGTCATTTTTCCGTCAATCTTGGGCTATTTGTCTATTTTTGAGTCTTACTGTCATTGGGGTTTGGCCAACTCTCTGGAGGCTTTTTGAGCGCTGGCAAAAGTTCGATGAAGCATATTCCCATGGGTTTTTGGTTTTTTTGATAAGCCTTTATCTATGCTTCGCTGCATGGAAGCGTGTGAGGCCGGAATCCGGGGTTTATTGGCCGTGGCTGTTGCCTCTAGTCGTCGCCACTCTGGTTTATTTGGCTGGCCAATTTCTGCTGGTTGAAGCTTTGCAGCAGGTAGCACTGATACCAATTTTTTTTAGCGGGTTGTTGGTATTTTGGGGGTGGCGCCAAGCTCTGCCGTTTCTAATTCCTGTTGGGTTGGTTGCTTTTACGTTACCTTTCTGGGATTACCTTTCCTTGCCATTGCAGCTAATTACAGTAGCGGCAAATAAATTTATGCTGTCTTGGCTAGATATAGAGTTTGTTGTAGAAGGCGTGTTTGTATACTTTCCCGGTGTAGGTGCTTTTGAGATTGCTCATGGTTGTTCCGGGTTACGATATTTGCTTGTTGGTATTACTTTGTCGCTGCTTTATGGTGAGCTCAACCTTCGAAAATGGAGTTCCCGAATTCAACTAGTTTTATTAGGTATAATATTTTCGTTGCTGGCTAATTGGTTTCGCGTATTTATCATCATATACGTCGGTTACGAATCAAATATGACCTCTTCTCTTATCAAAGAGCATGATTTTTTTGGTTGGTGGGTTTTTGCCGCTACACTGGTTCCACTGTTTTTTCTGGCTCGTTGGTTGGAGATTCGGGAGGCTTCTCTGATAGTCAAAGATCTGGAAACCAACCTAGTAGCTCCGGATAATAAAGCCTCAGGTTTCAGGCAGTTGGCGGTAAGTGTTCCAGTGTTGGTAATTGTCGCTGCGACTTACTTTTCAGGGCCTTTTTCAGTTGGAAAATGGAATTCAGGTAAGTCGTCAAAGTCAGTACCTGCTCTCGTAGATTCAAGTCGTTGGATGCCTTTGTTCACCCAGGAGCTTTCAGGATGGAGTCCTGACATCAAAGGAGCCGATCGATACGTTGAGGAAAGTTATGTGAGGAAGGATGAGTTAAGAGCGGACGGCGCTTCCGAGGAGGTGGTCTTTATCGGTCTGTATACCTATGACTACCAGAGGCCCGGCGCGGAAGCGGTGCAATATCATAATCGCTTTTATGATGCATCTATTCAATTGCCGGATCGTACCTTTGAAGTTGATACTGGCAGTGGTATTGAGCTATCGGGACTTACTCTTAAATATCGTGAATCCTCCGAGCATATTCACGTCGCTTATGGATACTATATTGAAGGTCGGTGGGAGAGGTTTGATCTCCAGGCGAAACTTGCCCAGCTCCCCGGTGTTTTTAATAGGCGCTCTGATGCTTCGATTTTGGTCATCGGCTTACAGTGTGCAACATGCAACGCAGAAAGAACTTTAGGTACCATTGCGTCTGAAATCCGGCCTTCCGCTCAAGACTATTTGGATGGTTTCTACTTAGCCAATTAATTAGGACTGGCGTGGGGAAGTCCTGTCGCTGGCCTGTTAGCTTCGAATAGTTTATCGAGGCGCCGCATACCTTGATCTGCGCAGCGCCTCAATCATCATTTTATGGTACTTCGTGGGATACGATCTCGGAAGGTGCACTTTTCAGTCCATCGATATCTACAACCGAAATCGTGAAATACCAGGTGCCAGAATCCAGGTTTGAGAACGTGAAATTGGTTTCCTGTCCTCCGACAATTTCCACCTCGCTCAGGCTGTTTTGACTCTGGCCGTAGCGAATTTCGTAGTGGTCTATTTCCGCAAGAGACAATGAGCTGCCGTCCATTCGCGTTCCGGGGGCGGACCATGTCAGGGTAACGGTCCCAGATTCCACTGTTGGTGCAGTTTCTGTTCCATCAGATTGTGCTGGAGGGGACCCGGTTTCTCCCAGTGTCCATGGATCAAGGCCCGAGTTGTAGGCGTCCAGGTTGGTTACGCCCGCGTTGTTGACGACGTTAGCCGCATCATTCGTTAATGGTGCGAGCCCGTGTTTTAATTCCCAGGTGTCTGGAATGCCGTCTCCATCCGAATCGGTTGAATGATCTGAAGCTGGGTCGATAGTGGTTATGGTGTCCTGAATGGATAGGGCCTGTCCGGTGCTCACATTTGTAATGCTGAATCGAGCTACTGCGCCGTATAGGCTCTCATAATACTCGATCACGATTGGCAAGTTCTCTCCGGAGCGGAGCTGGCTGTTAAAGCTGAAACTTTTTGCGCCGTGATCCGACCAGTCATTGACCATTATTTGATCATCAGCATAGAGCCGTACACCGTCATCCGTTGTTGCTGTAAAGCGATATTCGTTGGTTCCTTCGGTGTGAGGCGCCGAGAAAATACCGCTCCATCGTACGCTGAAATTATCGGCGGGTAGTTCCGGAATGGGTTGTTCTCTACCCCAGCCGAAATCTATCTCGGGCTCTACTCTTACCCGCACGAAACGGTCAAAATTTTTCCCGTCGAAATATTGGCCGGCAAAGCCTGCGATATACTCGGGCTCCAGTTCCGGAACGTCCGTAGGATCTTTCGGATCTGTTCCCTTCCGATATTCCGCTACATTACTGAAACCATCATTGTCCAGGTCGCCCTCCGCATCGTTCGGGTCCAAGGGGTCGAGTTCCCAGAGGAACTCTATTCCATCAGGGATGCCATCTGAATCCGTATCCTCAGTCGAAGGGTTCGTTCCAAGTTGGAACTCGTCGAATGCGGTCAGATAATCATTATCATTGTCAGATAGAGCGTCGCCCGCATCGGAAGGGTTAAGTCCGTGGTGAACTTCCCAATTGTCGTACAGGCCATCGCCATCTTGATCGAGCGGCGGATACGTGTCGTTGAAACTTAGATTCTGGCGCCCGTCAAAATGCCCTACGCGGTAACCTAATGTGTAGGCTTCTGCAGTTGTTAATGATGGTTCAGATTTTAGTATCCCCCATGAGGCGATGTGGGGTGCTGCAACAATTTGCCGAGACAGATTTGGCCCCTGCCAAGCCACGCTGAAATGGTCATTGCCACTGCCTTCCTTGAACCGTACTTCGAAATAATAGGAGGTATCTGCTTGCATCGGAACAACAGGCGAAGCCTGGGATGCATATTTATCGAACTCGTTGCGTGACGTATAGCCGGGTACAGTCGCCATGCGAGAAATGTTTTCTGATGTTTCGTCGTTACTGAGCCAGAACTCTGTCTCATCATCTCCAGCTACGTAGAATTGGTAGTCGCCATTTACAGGTGGAACGATGAAGCCTCGGACATAGGCTCCATAGTTGTCTCCCCTGTTATCCAAAAATTCGATGCGATCACTGTCAATAACCGCCGTGGGAGAATCAGGAAAAGCTGGATTATTGAGCATGTCAGCGATTTTAGATCCAGAGATGTTATCAAAGTAGTTAATTTTGATAATACCTGGTTCGCTTGCCTGATCTGCTGCCGTCGGCGGCAAGTCTTCAAAATCCCTGAATTGCCAGCTCTGACATCCGCTGACTACTACCACCATTGTGCCTAGCCCCAGTGCTTTTATAGTAGCCATACCTCACCCTTATTATGTTTTTAAACATTAAGTAATAAAGTATTGTTGTGAAAGGCGTGAGCCGCCACCGGCGCATAGGAACGATTGGTTATGACACCGGTAGGGTTATGCGGGTTATCCTTGATCGGTTTCTTGAAATTTGGCCAAAACTTGTTTAGCTCGATCTGTTTTTCCAGCTAATCGATAAGCCTCAACCAAATGCATGGCAATTTCTTTAGATTCGGGATCTAACGCGTGGGCTTTTTCGAGCACAGGTACGCTCTCGGGCTGCCTGCCTGTTTCGAATAAAATCCACCCGAAAGTATCTGCAATAGCTGCGTTATTCGGTGCGAGTTCATAGGCTTTCTGTGCAAGCTTTGCCGCTTTCTCATCGCCCTTTTCATAATATAGCCACGCTAAATTATTCAGGACCATGGGGTTGTCAGGGTTGATGTCCATCAGCGCCTGATAGCGCGCAATCGCTTCATCAGGCTGATTCAATTGCTGATGAGTCATCGCCAAACTTAACAGGATCGGCTGATTATTAGGGAATTGCTCAGCTGCGGCTTCCAGTTCGTCCAGCGCCTTTGGGCTTTGTCCCGAGCGGGCGAGGGCGCGCGCGTGGGCTACCTCTAATTCCGGGGTGCGGCGTTTCTCAATTGCCAATTCGTAGAGTTCAGCGGCTTGCTGGTGCTCACCGGCGTTCTCGTAGAAATTAGCTTCAACCTGATAGGGGGCGGGAGAGTCTGGATGGTGTTGTTTTACATCTTGCAAAACGTCTCGCGCTTCAGAAGTGTTCCCCTGTTGGAACTCAATGGTAGCCAGTTTCAGAGATATGCTTTCAGATTCCGGGAACAGAATTCGGCCTCTGTTTAGTATGCTCAGCGCCCGTTCAAAATTTCCCCGCTGAGCCATTTGGGTGGCTATGCCCTCGTAGACGGTCGCAACCATTGGTTCGTTGGGGCTGGGCAGATCTTCTTGTTCGCGCTCCATCAGCTGAGCAGTAAGCTCATCAACTTGTGAAGTTTCGTTGTTAATTAACGCAGATTCAAGCATCACTAAACGAGGGCCAGCGGCTTGCGGATTTTGTTCGTTAATCTTCTGCATGAACGCTGTTAGCTTGTCCCGGCCCATAGTAACTGCAGCCCCCTGAATGGCTCCAGCGTGATTGGGGTCGAGTTCAATTGCTTGCTTATAGTACTTTATTGCCTGTTCGGTGTTGTCTGATTTGCGAGCGAGATTACCCATGGCAACTAACGGGGCGGGGTTGTCAGGGGCTTTGGTCTGCGCGGTTTTGTAGTATTTTTCAGCCTCTGTGGGTTGGTCCAGGCTATTCGCGAGATGGCCTCTGGCCAGAAGCACCCGGATGCTGTCTGGATTATCGGAAAGCCAGTTGTCCAGTGTTTTTTGAGCGCTATCAGCGTCGCCGGATAGTGTCTGAATGCGGGCGGTAAGAAGCTGAGCCTGTACTGCTTCGTCAGCACCTTTTGGCACTTTGCGGATTTGTTCGAGCGCCGGTTGATACTCGTTCATTTGGGTCAGGTAGGCGGCGTAGCGAATCCTGAGGTTGTGGTTTTCTGGGTCCAGCTCAAGAGACTTTTCGAGCAGAGGGCGGCCCGTTTGCTCATCGCCCGACGCAAGCGCCGCTATGCCGACCAAGGCAAGCGTTTGGGGGTCGGACTCTTTGTTGTCGATGTTGTCGAGTATTGATTGCGCGCCTTGCGGGTCACGCATTGAAATTCGAGTGGCGGCCAATAGTTTGCGGACGCCATCGGCATCTTCCATATCCGTCAGTGGCTCGAGTAACTTTTCCGCTTCCTCCGCGCGGCCCTGCCGGAACCGCACAACGCCCAGCATAAGAGTGCTTTGCTCGTGGCCGGGGGCTTGGTTCAGCACTTCTTGCAAGTATCTGCCGGCGGTGTCTAGGTCCCCGCTTGTATAGGCGGCGGTCGCGGCTTCCAGGTTGCTTTTGATCGTGCCCGGTGCCGATTTGGCCAGAATTTCTTCGTAGACGAAGGCTTCCGCGGATTTACCCTGTTGACGCAGTACAGTAACCAGAGCCGAAATAGTCTGGTACTTTTGGAAGGTCATTACGTCGTATTGACCAATTGTCTCGAGGGCCCGAATGTACGCTTGTTCTGCTTCGGCCCAGTTACCCTGCATATGATGCAACTGCGCCTTCCAGAGCCAAAGTTCCTCATGTTCAGCGTCTATGCCTTCAGCGTGGCCCAGATGCGTTTTCGCGGATTCAAAGTTGTCGCGGGCAGCGGCTACCCGGGATAACCCGATGTGACCCAAAGCATTGTTGGTGTGGTTGCTGATGGCTTGTTGGTATGCTTGCTCGGCTTTATCCAGGTCGCCGCTTATTAGCCAAGCCTTGCCTCTCAGATTGTCGGCTTGCCGCGACTGATCCGGGGAAGGAGATTCAAGTTTTTTAAGGGCTTCAAGAGCACCTTCGGTTTTACCACTGAGCGCCCGTGCTTCCGCGCGAATCAGTATCGCTTTGTTTTTGTCGGCGAGAGTTAACTGATCTGCTCCGATTTCAGCCACCAGCTTATCGACTTGGCGTTCGGCGTTTGCCGCATCACCGGCAGTTAACAAATTGTCGATAATAACGAAGTAGGGGGCCGGTCGTTCAGGCTGGAGTTGTATGGCGCTCCGGGCCTCTATGGTGCTTGCTTTTAGCTCGCCCTGCCTTTGAAAGAAGCGAGCTTGGTCAATATGGCTGATGTACTGAATGTCGTCCTGTGACATGTCAGGTTCGTTACTGCAACCCGCGATGCCCATCGAGGTGATGGCAACTGAGAGTAACGATGCACGCACAATGTTGTTCATTTTCATGCCCTGTTCCTTTTTTCTGTCGGGTCTTTCTTATTCCGTTCGAAGATCTCAGGTACCGTTGGTCGCGGTTGACGTTTCTATCCGGTACTTATCCGTTAAGTTATAAAGAGTCGGCCGCGTGATGCCCAGCAGGCGTGACGCTTGAGCCATGTTGTGGCCGCAACGTGTCAGCGCCTGCAAAATCGCTTTCCGCTCGGCGTGTTCCCGAACTTGCCGAAGGTTTAACTGGTAATCCGAATCGCACGCTTGTTCATACGGCAATAACAGATCGTCAGCGGTAATCCGCTTATCATCCGCCATAATAATCGCCCGCTTTACCTTGTTGATCATTTCACGAACGTTGCCTGGCCATGAATACGCACTGATTGCTTGGGCCGCGTCTTCGGAGAATGAGAGGTTAGGGCGGTCCATCTGCTTGCCCAAACTCATCAACAGTGATTGGGCAATGACGATTGCGTCTCCTTCCCGACTGCGCAGGGCGGGAACATCCAAAGTGATTTCGCTGATGCGATAGTAAAGATCTTCGCGGAAGGTGCCTTCCGCGATCAGGTCTTGGACGTTTCGATGAGTCGCACACACAACTCGAATATCTACCGGAATGGGGTTTACAGAGCCCACCCGGTCAACCACACGTTCTTGCAGGAACCTTAGTAGTTTTGCCTGCAGTGGCATGGGCATGTCGCCGATTTCGTCCAAGAACAGCGTGCCGCCGTTGGCGCTTTCGATCTTGCCTTTTTTGCTTTGTGTGGCACCGGTGAACGAGCCTTTTTCGAAGCCGAAAAGTTCGCTCTCAAGCAAATTTTCGGGAATGGCTGCGCAGTTGATTGCCGCGAAGGGTTTATCTGCCCGTTGGCTGTGATCGTGCAATGCTTGTGCGAGCAGTTCTTTGCCGGTACCGGTTTCACCCGTAATCAGGGTGGTGACATCGGTCGGCGCAACCTTCTCGACGGTTCGGCATATGGCCAGCATTTCCGGGCTTGAAGCGACAATGCCTTTTATATGCGTACCGTTGTTCTGGCTGGCCAGTAGGCGGTTTTCTTGTTCAAGCTCGGCTAGCCGGAAAGCGCGGTTGACGACAAAGGTGAGAATGTCTGCATCCAGGGGCTTTTGATAAAAATCACACGCCCCCATGCCCACAGCTTTGACCGCGTTTTCTTTATCTTCCCGCCCGGTAACGACCACCACTTTGGTTTGGGGCGAAAGGCGTAAAATGTCTTCAAGCAGCGCGAAACCTTCCGTTGCTCCACCGGGATCAGGTGGCAGACCTAAATCCAAGGTTACCACCTGGGGTTCGAGGCGGCGCAGCGCGGCCAGTGCGCTATCACGGTCCGATGCCACGGATACTTCAACGTCGTCGCTGAAACACCAGCGCATCTGGCTTTGAAGGCCTGGGTCGTCTTCGACAATCAATAGTTGCTTCACAACAGCAATCATTCCTTTGGTTTATGTTCCGTTGGGGCTCTTGGTTCGTCTTCGCCGGCTCCCTATGTAAGATTCTTAACTTAAGATTGACACTTTGCAATGCTGCGGCAACAAAAAATCCATGAAGCGTCGGTTAATTGACGGTTTTGTGCTGTGTGTGCGCTTCGAGGTTTGGCGTTGCACCCGGTGCACGGGATTTCTCCATGTCTAGGCTTGCCATTGGGATGCGCACAGAGAAACAAGATCCAACGCCTGGTTCACTGGTCACATCGATATTGCCCCCGAGTTCCTGCACGTACTCACGAGTCTGGTAGGCACCGATTCCCATGCCGGTTAAGCCTTTGGTGCTCTCGAACGGCTTGAACAATTTAGAGCGAATGAATTCGTCGGTCATGCCGGTTCCGGTGTCTTGTATAAACAGGACCACGTTGCCCTTGGCCGTTTTCAGGCTTAGTGTGATTTCGCCATCAGGCGGGGTTGCATCCTGAGCGTTTCGGATGAGATGCCCTAGCACACTTCTGAGTTGCTCCGGTTCGGCACACACGAGAATGGGAGGTGGGTCACCCTGTATTTGCGGTACAGGCAGGCGCTGACTGTTGTTCTCAATCACTGACCGCACCACCTCGGTAAGATCCACTTTACGGCGGGCCACTTCGTTGGGGGTTGCGGGTTTCCTGATATGATCAACCAGGTTCGACATTTTGCGAACAGCGTGATCCGTTGTGGAAATCATGTCGTCGATAAAAGCGGGATTTCCCCGGTGTTTGGGGGCGTTTCTTACCAACAGCGACAGTTGTGCGATCAGCGTTTTCAGGTCATGCACCATAAACGCAGATGCTTTGCTGACCGCTTCGAACTGCATGGCACGTGACAATCGGTTTTGTGCATCGGCTTGCGCAAGCAGGTTGCAGGTTTGGCGTGCCACCACTTTGATCAGGTCAAAGTTCTCCCAGTTCAAAACAACTTTGGCGTAAGGTCGCCCGACTACTGCGATGCCGTACAACTCACTGCCAAGAAATAAAGGAACCACCAGCCACGCGTCGGGCAGGTTGGTGATGGGGTCAGGCAACTCGATCAAGTCGTAGCTAAGAGGATCAACGCGGTATTCGGCCAGATCAATAATCCATTCTTTATTCTGAAACAGCCTCACAAGATCGCAGTCGCCATCAATGGTTGTGTGTTTCGGTGTTGCGATGTTAACGCTGCTTTTTAGTTCATAGATGTTCTGGTCGGATTTTATCCAGATTGCGCCTGCGTTGCTTTCAACAAGATCTGCCAATATCCGGATGGCGCGTTCCGGGAGTGGTGGCTCATCACTAAGGTTGGCGAGCTCTTGGGTCATCCTCAGCCACTCTTCCCGGTAATCGTATTTGTAATCAAAGAAGTTCTGGCTGATAAACACCATAATCCGGGCACGAATACGCCGTGACATCACGAGGGCCACGAGAAAAGCGAGTGCGACGGTGATGAACAGTACCTGAAGGGCATCGCCCCATTCACCGCCCAGGCTGCGAACGTAATAACCGCCAATGGCGAGAAGTAACAGGTAGCCGCCGCCCATCAGCAGAGCGCCGGCATGGAAGACCGCAGCCCGCGAAAGACGAAAGTCCACCGGCTGTTTGCGCGAATTAATAATATTGACGGCAAACAAGGGAACGAGGGCAGCATTAATGAAGCCGCGGGCGTCCCAAAAAGAAGCAGCGACGTGCCCGAACAGCAACGCATCGGCGTACATAATAAAGTCGTACGCGAAAATGGTGGCGGTTCCGATGCACAGATATTTAACGCTGGACCGGCCTAACGCCGGGGAGTTGCGCCAGATCTGCTCGACCAATGATAAGCCAAGTAAGGATAGAGCAATCTGCCCGATCAACTTGGTTTTGCCGCTGACCAGATCCGCATCAAACGCAAACTCTAAGGTGCCGAGTGAGAGAAGGGTGATAATCAGTACTGTGGTTGCTATCCCTAGCGTTTTGCGGAGTTGCCCGGTAAATCTCGCTTGTCGGAAGGAGTCACGTAATAAGGCAAAAAGCAGGAGCAGCCATGCCGTGTCTCGTAGCAATTCAAGCAAGTAACGGATGAAGAATCCGGGCTTCCCCCAAAGGCTTTGAGACACCAAAGCCGATGCCCAGAGGGTGGTAACAAAAGCCGCAAGAAAGAGCGCGCGATCAAGTTCACGCCGAAGGTAGCGCGTTGCTACCAGGGTGGATAGCACGGCAAATACAATCGCCGATGTGCCATAGCTGATAACGCTGAGGTCACTGAACATTCGGTCTTTCCTTAAACCGCGGATCTGTCTCTAACCTCTACAGAGTAGCGTTGAACCTCTGTTTGCGTCCATTTAATTTGCCAATTTAGCTGCCCCGATCACACGTTTATTTGTTGTCTCGGTAATAGCGGAAAATTTCTGACAACGACCGTTTAGGTGTGAAGTTAAATTCTTTGGCAAACGTTCGACCATCAATCACAACCGGGTATTTGAAAAACGCCAATAGATAGTGGGGGAAGCTTCGGAGGCGTAAGATTTTTGCTATGGTTTTTGGCAGAACCGGCGGGACGGA
>Ga0208300_100049_pt1 | contig 150068 bp, 148 predicted proteins | sample 23_taG_FD_184096 | JGI IMG/M metagenome (GOLD analysis project Ga0208300, IMG submission 184096) | Marine viral communities from Cariaco Basin, Caribbean Sea - 23_WHOI_OMZ (SPAdes) (version 2) | ecosystem: Environmental > Aquatic > Marine > Oceanic | place: Caribbean Sea: Cariaco Basin...
ACTATCTTATTGAGTTTAACTCATAAGAATGAATAATGAACAGTGAATAATGAATAATTTAATTCATTTAAACTTCAAGTTATTCTATTGTGTCAAAAGACTTTTAACATTTAATTCTTAACTCATTATCTAATGTGAGTATTAAGAGCGAATTTGAATTTTATTATTCATTATTCACTATTAATTATTCATTTATTAAAAGCTTCGCTTTTAATACTCATATTGCTGGTGGTTATAGCGAGATGGAAATACCCGGCTCCATTCCGAACCCGGAAGTCAAGCATCTCTGCGCTGATAATACTGCAGGGTTCCCTTGTGGAAACGTAGGCCGCTGCCAGCTCTTGAGTTTTTACTTAAAGCTTAGTTCTGAATACCTTTTGTGTATTTAGCACTAAGCTTTTTTTAGCTTAATTCTTTCTATCTTTTTTTATCATTTATCTTTTACAAACTATTTATTCTATTTAACAGAAATAGTTATTTGGTATTATTCTCTATTCATTATTCATTATTCATTTATCTGTTGTAGGTTGTAGGTTGTATGTTGTATGTTGTATGTTGTATGTTGTATGTTGTATGTTGTATGTTGTATGTTGTTGCGCGCGGTGTTTTTATCTATTTTTCACTAGTATTAAAGAACTTTTCGCTATTATTCCATACATTTTTTACCAACTATATATCCTATTTCACTAGAATATCTATTTGGTATTATTCATTATTCATTTTTCACTATTCATTTAATAAAAAGCCCGCATAGCTCCAACGGTAGAGCAATCCCATGGTAAGGGAGAGGTTACAGGTTCAAATCCCGTTGTGGGCACCACTTCTTATTTATTATTTAATTCTATTTCAAAACAAACACCATTGTTTATATTTTTTACCTCAATTTTTGAATTGTGATGTTTTTCAATTATTGTTTTAGTGATATATAAACCAAGTCCTGTTCCATTTTTTTCTTGTTTAGTTGAAAAGTATGGATCAAATATATTTTCAAGAATATCCTCTTTTATACCACCACCATTATCACAGATAGATATCATGACACTATTTTCTAAATCTTCTGTTTTGATATTTATTACAGGATTAATTGTTTTTTTATCTTCAAAGTTATCTATAGTGTTGTTTAAGATATTTAAAAATACTTGTAAAAGTTCCCTTTCAAAGGCTAATATAATATTTTTTGAATTAAACTCTTTTTTAACCTCTATATTGTGTATATCAATTTTAGGTTGTATTATATTTAATGCTTTATTTAAGGGTTGATTTATTTCAATCTCAACACTATTTTTATCACTTTTGTAGAAGTTTCTAAAATCATCAATTGTATTTGTTAGGGTTTCAACATACTCTTCTAAATCTTTTGTTTCTTTTTTAATATATGATAGGAATTCATCAACTCCCTCTTTTGTATAGAAATCAAATTTTCCTAAACCAATTTTTACTTGAATTGATACAATTTTTGTTGAGATTGTTGATAGTGGTTGTCTCCATTGGTGAGCAATCATTGAGATCATCTCTCCTAGTTGGGCAAGTCTACTTTGGTGTACTAACATATGCTCTTTTTTAATATTGTTTTCAACCTCTTTCTTTATTCTATCTTCTAAAGTAGAGTTTAGTTTTTTAAGTGAGAGGGTTTTTTCGTTTAGTTGATCAGTCATCTCTTTAAAGTTTTTAGAAAGAGTATGTATCTCTTGGATATTGTTATCATCTATTTTTGCTATTTTATAGTTTATTGAATAGTGTTTAGTTAGTTTAGCTAGTTTTGATATTGGTTCTGAAATAGTTGATGATATATTTCTTATTCTTCTTGAAATCAGTATAAAGAATATGATATAAAATAGAATCATACCTGAAATAGCAAGTTTACCAATATTTTGTGCAAACTCTTCAATCTCAACAATTGGTTCATAAACCACATCTTTATCAACTATAGTAAAAAGTTTCCACCCTGTTTCCTCTATATTCTTTTGTGCGAGAATGTAATCTTTACCATTAATATTTTTTTGTGACATAAAATTATTATCTTCAATCAATTCTTTAAAATAAGGATAGATGTTTTTGTTTTTTATTATATTTAGATCTTCAGGTTTTAGATTTGTTTCTTTTATAGTATTTGTATAGTTATGACCTTTTAATTCTTTTAGTTTTAAGATCTCTTCAACTTTTTTTGGCATTGCAAGGATAGTTCCATCTTTATCTACTAGAAATCCATTTGCATCCCATGGAAGTTTTAGATTTAATATATCATTAATAAAACTACTAATTGTTACATCTAATCCTGTAACACCTTGTAGAAACTCATCTGTATATATAGGAACAACACAACTTATCATCCAACCTTGACCAGCAGGATCTAAATAGGCACTTGTCCATGTAGGTTTTTTACTTGGATTATGTTTTAAGTCTGCTTTATAGTAGAAGTTATAATCTTCCATATTTATCTTAGGATCAAATTGTTCATAAACCTTTGGGATAAAAGGGTATAGTCTATTCATATCATCATAACTATTAAAATATGAAGCAACTATTAGATTAAAGTTATCAACACTATACTTTAAAAGGGGATCAAAGGATTCTGTGAATAATGCTTTATCTTTTTGTGTTGATCCAATAGGTGTATTTGTAGCATAGAATAAACTTGCACCACCATTATCATTTTGTTTATAATATACACCATTTGGAGCAAAATCAAACTTTATATCTTTTAATATTTTTATAATATTTTCTTTTTCTTTAAACTTATTTTCTTGATCATGTTGCAGTACTTTAGAGATATTTGATATCTCTTTTAAATGAAAGTTGATACTTTGAGCTTCTTTATTTAAAATAGAGTTTAGATTTAGTTTTATTTCAGAATATAATGATTCTTTACTTTTGTTAACCATAAAACTATTTATTCCAAAATACATCACAATAAGAGTAAGTTCAATTACTATCAAAGGTATTAATGTGGTTTGAAAAAAGTTTTTAGATAGAATCTTTTTTAGACTTGTTTTATTTTCCATATTTTACCTTTTATAAAAATTTTAAAATATTAGATATCTTTTTTAGGTTGAGAAAGGTAAAAACCTTGAAACTCATTTACTCCTAGCTCTTTTAATTTCGTAAAAATCTCTTTATTAGCTACATATTCAGCAATTGTTTTAATACCTAGCTCTTTTGAGAAGGTTATGATTGCTTTTACTATTGATAAAGATTTTGGGTCCTTTATGATATTTCTAATTAATGAACCATCGATTTTTACATAATCACAATGGAAACTTACTATATGGTTTAGGTTTGAAAAACCTGAACCAAAATCATCTAGGGCAATTTTTACACCATAGGCTTTAAACTTATCAATGAATCTATTTATCAACGTTATATCTTCAATTAGTTTTGTTTCTAGAATCTCAATAATAAATCTATTTCCAATACCTTTGTTTTTTTTCAAGTTTTGTTCAATCTCATTGATTAGTATCTCATTGAAAATATCTTCATAAGATATATTAATTGAGAACATTTTATCTGAATTCTTCATCACTTCAAAGGTTTTGTTTATCAATACTAGTGACATTTGTATATATTTGTCACTTTGCATCGCAATATTAAGAAATTGGCTTGGATAATAAACATGTTCAATACCATCTTTAATCTTTGATATTCTCATTAATACTTCATATTTAATAATCTCTTTATTAGTATTAAAAATTGGTTGAAAAACAGGATAAACCAAATCATTTTTTAAAGCCTCATTGATAATAGATTTATAATATTCTGCATTTTTATAGTTTTTAGTTTTATCAATAAATTTTGAATAGACTTTATGTCTTAGTCCATGTTCATTTGCAAACTCCAAAGCCATATTTGCAGTTGACAAGATATTTGTATTTTCATGTGATATACCTAAAGCAGTATTAAATTTTGTGTTATCTAGGAAATTTATCAAGTCATTAATAAACCCATCTAAATCCTCTTTATAGTCAAATAGGTATGCAATATTTCCTCTACTATTTCTATATAAAAATTCATCTGATTTGATAAAACTAGTTAATTCTTTAGCAAACTTTTTTAATAAACTATCTGTTTCTTGTATTCCATATAAAGATTGTACAGAGGTAAGGTTTTTTATATTTATTATTAGTAAGCTTTTGTTTTTTACCTCTTTTATATCTTTATGAAATGCTACATGATTTTTCAAACCGGTGATTGTATCTATTACATCTTTTTTATTAAACTCTTTAAACTCTTTTATATCATTTACTACTTTGTTTGTTATTGATATAAACTTATCTAAATTCATAGGTTTGTGGATAAAGTTACTAATTCCAATATCCATCAGTTGTTGTAAGTTTTCAGAGTCATTATAAGCAGAAGTAATAATAATCTGTTGTTTAGGATTAATCTTTAGCATCTCTTGACACATTTTAATCCCATTTAATTTTGGCATGTTTATATCACTAATAACAATATCATAATCTTTTTGGTTGTAAAGATTTAATCCTTCAAAACCATTTTTACATGAAGTTATTGAATAAAATAAATCACTAAATAAAACTGAAGTCTCTTTTCTAACATCAGTTTCATCTTCTACATAAAGAATACTTAGTTTTCTAGTCTCTTTTTCAAGCTCTTTAATATCTACTTGCATGTTTTTCCTAAAGTAATAAAATATATAATGAATTATAGTTGTTAAAAGTATTAAAATGGTATCAATTGTAATTATTCTTCAAAATAATTGTTTAATGTATTTTTAAGGAAACTTTAAATGTATATTTAATAGAATTATAAGATTAAAATAACCTAAAAACAAAGTAGAATATTATATGGCAAGATTATCTATCTCATTACTGTTTTTGACTTTTACCTTCGCTACAATGATTGGATTTAGCAGACACTACCAAGCAAAAGTTGAAAGAACTGAGCATCTTACAGCCAACGAAATACAAGAGTTGATAAATAATAATCCTACTGCTGCTGGTAATAACGACTTTGTTAGTACTGCAAGTAATGATTCAGAGCAAAGTGAAGAGTCTTTAAACGCATTACTAAAAGATTAGTAGTTTATAAAGCTTCCCTTTTTTTCTCTTCTTGTAGATTTAGATTGTGGCACATTTTAATTCCATAAAGATATATAATCCAAGATATATAAATCCAAAAAAATGAAAATAGTAAAATAGCTAAGGAACCATATATGGTAGTGTAGGTTTTATTGTAAACCACATAATATATAAAAAGGTTTTTTGTAATTGATAAAACTACAAGTGTAATTAAAGATGAAATTGCAGCTGGTTTTACATAAACTATTTTATTTACACTTAATTTAAATAGGACAAAAAAGATAAACCAAGCAAAGGCAAAGGTTAATATTGTATTGAAAATAGTATTATCATAAAATGATAATGCAATATTCATAATTGCTAAAAGTAAGGGTAGGGCAATTAAAAATATAAGATAGAAAAAGAAAGATTGTAATAATGGTTTTCTTTTTGCATCATGGATTTTATTTACAATATATTCGTAATCTTTAAAAAACATTATAAATACAAACAGCATATAAAAAAACCCTAATGAACCTAACTTATTAGAGTTAGAGATATAATCTTCAAAGGCATTCACAAAAGCTTTTGAGTGTGTAGGGTTTAAAATCTCAAATATATAAGAGATAAAAATATCTAAATAGTTATGAAAAAGTTCTATACTTGATAAAATTGCAATAATCAAAGTAAGTATAGGAAGTAAAGAAAAAATAGTGAAGAAACTTAGACTTGCAGCATAATAAGTAGTATCATCATTAAAAAACGAATCTAAAGCTTTTAGAATCGTTTTTAATGGATTTTTTACAAATTCTGGCTCTTGCAAAATCTATCTCTTTTTACAATCCCATTTTAAATGGATTTAAAATATTATTTGGATCAAATGCTTTTTTAATATTTTTAAACAATTGTATCTCTGCTTCATTAAAAGCTATATTCATAAATGGTGCTTTTGATAAACCAATTCCATGTTCACCAGATAAAGTTCCACCCATATCAACAACAAATTGGAAAATCTCTTCAATAGCTTTGTGTCCATCCTCCATCTCTTTTGCATTTGTTTTATCTGTAACCATTACATTAACATGGATATTTCCATCTCCTGCATGACCAAAACATGGAACATTAAAACCATATTTATCACCAATTTTATAAATTCCTTCTAAAGCTTCAGGAAGTTTACTTCTAGGAACTGAGATATCTTCATTTAGTTTTTTAGTTCCATAAATCATAGTTGCAGGACTTGCATTTCTTCTTGCAAACCAAAGTGACTTTCCATGTGCTTCATCTTTTGCAACTACAAAACCTATTGACCCATAATTTGCAAAAGACTCTTTTAAAGTTTCAAGTTGTGAATCTATTTCTGCTTGAGAAGAACCATCAACATCTCCAACTAAAACTCCACCTGCATCTTCAGGAAGTTCAACTTGTGGAAACTTTTGTTTTAAAGCTTTTATTACAAGTGCATCTAAAAACTCCATTGCAACAGGGTTGGCCCCAGCTGCTAGTGATTTAAATACAGCATTCATAGCTTTATTTACATCTGGGAAAATACCCATATAGGTTTGTTTGAATTTTGGTTTTGGTATAAGTTTTAGAGTAATCTCTGTGATAACTGCAAGTGTTCCTTCACTAGCTATTAAAATACCAGCTGTGTTATATCCTGCCACATCTTTAATAGTTTTTTTACCACAAGTTATAATCTCACCATTTGGTAAAACTGCTCGTAGAGCTACTACATAATCTTTTGTAATCCCATATTTTGCGGCTCTCATTCCACCTGCATTTTCAGATACATTTCCACCAAGTGTAGAGTACTCTTCACTTGCTGGGTCTGGTGGATAAAAAAGCCCAACCTCTTCAACTGCTTTTTGAAACTGCATATTGATAAGACCTGGTTGAACAACTCCAACCATATTTTCCATATCAATCTCAAGTAGTTTATTCATATGTCTTTCTAAACTTAAGATAATCCCACCATTTGCAGGTAGTGCCCCACCTGTAAAACCACTTCCTGCACCTCTTGGTACAATTATGATTTGGTGTTCATTGCAGTATTTTAAAACCTTCGATACATCCTGTTCATCTCTTGGAAAAACAACTGCATCTGGCTCAAATCTCTCTTTTGTTGCATCATAAGAATAAGCTATTTGGTGAGCTTTATCACTTTTTACATTTTCATTACCTACAATTGAAACGAAGTAATCTAAATGTTCTTGATTTATCATTTGTTTAATCCTAAAAGGGTTTTATAATAGCTGTTATAAATCTCAGCTTTAATTTCAAAATTACCACTTTCTATTTGATCCTCTAGTAATATCTCATCTTCTGTTCTGTCATCTTCAAGGAAATCTTTTATAAGTTTTGACCATTCAGAGATATTTAACAACGAACTAATTACAGATTTTTCAATATTTTCAACTCTTGTATAAAAAGGCATCTTTTCATCTTCTGTAAAGTTATAAGTGATTGTTTCTTGGTCAAGAATTGTAAAGGTTCTTGAATCAACAATATATAACTGACTACCTAATATAAAAAATACAGTCCCAAGGTTTTGAGTCATTGCAAACTCTTGAATAGTTTGTTTTGAAGGTAGTGGCTCTTCATCAATTTTTAATCTTGCACCAAAAACATCTGAGTGGATAAAGTTTATATCTGGATATTTATCTCTTGTTTGTTTAAAGGCATCTTGAGATGGAGCGATAATTAAAGAGGCATTGTACAAGTAGTTTATAATTGCAATATCACCATCTTCTACACCTCTATTTGCTGTTGGAATAGCATTTTGTTTGATATCTAAAAAAGGCATAATCTTCATAGTTGAACTTGTTTCGTTTGAGTCAACTACATAAGCGCTTGCAACAATCATACTTTTGTCTTGATCATAGATATGTTCAATAACTGCACTTTGACCAGGTCTTAAATCTCCTTTATTTACAGTGATTGTATCTTCAGAGATTTTTTTAACTCTTGCATAAGCAGTTTGATAATCTAATTTAGCTAATTTATTATCCATAAGATCGATTTTATTTATAGATATAAGTTCTTTATCTGTGAAGATATAAGAGTAGTTTAATCCCTCTTTACCTTTTTCTATTGTTATATCTTTTAAAAACCAACCATTTTCTTTCATCTCTTTGAAAGTATATTCACCTTTACACTCCCCACCATCAAGTTTTACAGTTTCAATTGTTGAAGGTTTTTCCCAATTAAACTTAAAACAAGTTGTATCTTTAGCATAAGCTGATTGAGATAATAATATTGTTGCAAATAGAGCAGTTACACTTTTTGTAATTAGATTCATTTTTTTCCTTGTTATGCTTGTAGTTCTTGAAGTTTTGCTTTCACTTCATCCACATGAAGAACTTCAATTTTTTCACCTTTTACTGTTTTTTTCTTTCTTACACTCACTTTTGGCCAAACAGCAGCGATTTTACCATCTGGGTCAATAATAAATGTTGTTCTTACAACTCCCATTGATTCTCTACCCATGAATTTTTTAAGTTGCCAAACTCCATAATCTTCACACATCTTTTTATCTACATCTGCAAGTAGTGTTACATTTAGATTATGTTTTTCAATAAATTTTCTATGTTTAGCACTATCATCAGGGCTTACACCTAAAATAATAGCATCTAAGTCATCAAATTGTGGCTCAGCTGCTGTGAAGTCACAAGCTTCTGTTGTACAACCAGGAGTTAAATCTCTTGGATAAAAATATAATACAATCCATTTTCCCGCTAAGTCTCTAGAGCAAATCTCTATCTCATCTTGGTTTTGAGCGCAAAAACTAGGTGCAGTTTGTCCAATCTCTAACATATAATTTCCTTTATTTTTTTATGGCAATGAATGTAGCAAAATTAACCCACTTGAAAAGTGTTTCGCAGTGGCTAAATCCTGCATCTAAAATCATTTTTTTATTTTCCTCTTCAGTATATGGTATAAGAACATTTTCTAATGCTTCTCTTTTTTGAGAGATCTCATACTCACTATAACCTTGAGTTTTTTTAAACTCATAATACTCATCAATATACTGTTTTGATAAAACCTTATCTGATGAAATGACCTTTTCACTGAATATAAATACACCATTATTTTGTAAACTATTATAGATTTTTTTAACTAATTTTTCTCTTTGAAGAGGTCTTATGAATTGTAGTGTATAGTTTGATATAATCAGCTTTGCATCCTCAAAATCTGTATTATGTATATCTTCATTTATCAGTTTTATATCAACCCCAAAGGCTTTTGATTTATTTGAGGCTCTTTCAAGCATAGCCTCTGAATTATCAATCCCTATTAGTTGAAGTTTTTTTGAAGAGTGTTTACTTAGTTCAATTAAAGTTGATGCTGTAGAACAACCTAAATCATACACTTTATCCCCATCTTCCAAGTAGTTTAGTGCAAAGTTTATAGTTAATCTTTGCATCTCTTTATAAAATGGAACTGAACGATTAAGCATATCATCAAAGACCGATGCTACCTCTTCATCAAATTCAAATTGTTTTGTTATAGATTTATCAAATACTTTATCTGTCATAGTAGATATTTTAGCTAAATCAAGATTAATAACTATTTACAAAACTTAGAGTTTTGGATTTATTAAAATATCACTTGATTTAGATATTATAGTTCCAGTTATTTGGTAAGATAATTGTAAAACATGCACCTTTATATTTTTTCCCATTGTAGGTGAAATCTTTATTGGAAATATCAATTTTACCACTATGTCTTTCTACAATTACCTTATTAGTAATAGATAGACCAAGTCCTGTACCTTGGGATTCAAATTTTGTTGTAAAGTATGGTTCAAGAATTCTATGGATTTTATCTTCTGGTATCCCTCCACCATTGTCTAAAAACTCAATCTCAATAAGATGATCCTCCTCCTTGAAACTTGTGTTTATAAAGATTAGTTTCTCTTGGGTTTTTGGTTTGGTATTGAGTACATCAGCACTATTGTTTAAAATATTTATAAAAGCTTCTATGAGTTCATTTTGATTTGCATTTATTTGTAGTTCATCATTTATCTTTGTATTTAAAGTTATATGATGGGTTTTTAGTTTTGCCTCTACAAGTGAAACTGTTTTGCTTAGAGTCTCTTTTATACTTATTGTTTTTAAGCTAATATCATCTTTTAGAAAATCTCTAAAGTTGTCAATAGTTTGTGATAAGTATTTGGTCTGTTCAACTATTTGATTAGTATTTTCTATTATATACTCTTTTTTTAAATCCTCAAATTCAGACCTAAATTTAATAGTGCTTGCAATGGTGCTTATAAGGTTTAATGGTTGTCTCCATTGGTGTGCAATATTACCAATCATCTCCCCCATCTCTGCAAGTTTAAATTGTTGACTTAGTTGAATATCTTTTTGTCTTATTTGAAGATTTTGTTCATACTCTTTTGTTATATCTTGAAGTGTAGTTATGGTACTTATTGGAGTATTGCTACTATCAAAATTTATATAACAAATCTCTCTTATGTATTTAATCTTTTCATTATCTAGTTTAAGTCTATACTCTATTTGGTATCTATTTTCTCTATTTAGATTTTTATAATTACTTTGAACTAAACCTTTATCATCTGGGTGGATATATTCAAAAAAAGTTTTTTGAGAGGGTGTTGTTTTGTAATCAAGTTCAAGGATATTGAAAACTTCATCTGACCAAGTTATTTTATTTTTTTTTAGATTTGTATAAATAGATCCTATATGTGCAATTTTTTGTGATTGATTTAAAAATATTGTTTTATTTAGAAGCTTTTTTTCATATAAACTTCTGATATAAATGATAAGAAGAGAGATAAAAAAACCATCAACTAAAGGTGTCCAGAAGCCTATCCAATAAACAACATCTTGCTTATCTTCTTCCCAAAATAGATTTAATTGAATAAAAATTAGAAGTTCACTAAATAGAACAGCTAATATAGTTACAACTATAATTAAATATAATTTATTATTTATAAGGTTTTCAATTAAAATTTTCATGTGTTGATTTTAACTTAAGAAAAATAAATACTATTCCACTAATTTAAATTAGCTTTATTTGTTAAAATATATTTTTGCTAAGTTTAAATCTTGGTTGATTTGTTCTTTTAGTTGTTCAAAGGAATCAAATTTTTTATTATCTCTAATTTTATCAATGAATTTAACCTGTACACTACTATGCATGTTTTTTATTTTTTTATCTAAAATATGTGTTTCAACTGCATAGCTTCCATCAGTTGTAACCCTATGTCCTAGGAAAGTAACTGAGTTATATTCTATCTCATTGATTATGGTTTTAGTGATGTAAACCCCCTCATTGGGTAATAAAAAATCATCAACACTTAGATTGATAGTTGGAACAAAACTTTTAGAGCCTAAACCTTGCCCCTTTATTTGTCTTCCAAATATTTTGTATTTTTTCCCTAGAAGCTCATTGGCAGTTTTTATATCACCACTTTTTATATATTCTCTTATGATCCTTGAGTGAACTGGGATATTGTTATATTTTATCTCCTCCACAACAATAACCTCTTTAGAAAAAAGTTTTTTTAATTCTGGAATACAGTTTTTTCTATTTTTCCCAAAACAGAAATCAAAACCTACAACAATCTTCTCTAGGTTTGGAAACTCTTCTAGTAGTAAAGAGATAAACTCTTCCCCTGTCAAATGTTTTATATTATCAAGTATGTAGTAATAAATTGGGTATTTTGAATACTCTTGTCTATATGTTTTAGGGGTTAGGTTGGCAAAACCAGCTTCTATTGAAACTATTCCTCCATCTTTTCCTAAATGTTCAAAAAGTTGTTGGTGAGCTATATGCATCCCATCAAAGCCACCAATTGCGATAGCTTTGATTGTTTTTTTATTTATTAAAATAGAAGAGCTCTTCTTCATTTCCATCTTTTCCTTCAATTTTACTAGCACTATTATAAATCAATTTCCAGTTTTTTAAAACACAAGCATCTAAAAATCTATCTCTTGCTTTTAGTATCGCTTTTCTATCTTTTACTACACCTTTTTTATCTCTTTTTATATTTGTTCCCACTTCAAATTGTGGTTTGAAAAGGATTATAATTTTATCATTTGCTAAATTATCTATACAATCTAAAATATTTAAAACAGAGATAAAAGAAACATCACAAGTTACAATATCAAACTTAGCATCCTTATTAAAATCTCTAATATCTGTATTTTCAAAAAAAGATATTTTTGGATTGTGTTTTATTCTTTCGTGTAACTGGTTTGAACCCACATCTACACATGTGACACTATTTACACTTTTTTCAATTAAAATTTGTGTAAATCCACCCGTGCTACTCCCTATATCTAAAGCTTTAGTATTTGAGATATCTAAATCTATCTCTTCTAAAAAATATTTTAATTTATAAGCTGCACGGCTAACATAAAAATCCTCTTCAAGTAATTCTATTTTTGAATCTTCTGTTACTTCAAAAGAGGGTTTTGTAACCACTTGAGAGTCGACTCTCACTTTTTTATTTTTTATAAGCTCTGAGGCTTTGTTTCTACTTTGAATATCAAAGTTTTGTGTTAAATATAGGTCTAATCGCATAGATAATTATATTAAAAAGTTTCTCTAAATTAGATTATTTGTAGATTTAGTGTAAAATATCTTTATGTATTTTGTTAAAGAAACCACAACTCAAACCTATGAAGAGAAGAAATCAAAGTTTATAGCCTATTTATGCCCTTATAAAGATTTTGACCAACTTATGATAAAACTAAAACAACAACACCCAAAAGCAAGACATTTTGTATATGCTTATAGATATCTAAATGAGTTTGATCAAGTTGTTGAAAATTGTAGTGATGATGGGGAACCAAAAGGAACTAGTGGAAAGCCATCTTTAAATGTATTAGCTGGAAATGAGCTTATAAATAGTGCCGTGATTATTATAAGATATTTTGGTGGGATTAAACTAGGAACTGGCGGTTTAGTTAGAGCCTATAGTGATGCAGTTAATTTAGTTATAAACAATAGTGAACTTTTCAAATATGAAAAATTAGAAAAACAACTACTTCAAACTGAATATAATCTTTTATCAAAAGTTGAATATATCTTAAATAACTTAGATATTAATATTATTGATAAAGAGTTTACTACAGATGTTGTATTAACGCTTCAGGTCACTAAAAAACAGCTTGAGTTGATGGAAGAAGAGCTTCCAAGAGAGGTTAAAATATTATAATAAATAATTAAATATATTATAGATATAATTCTAAAAAAGGATTTATCTTGAGAATGGTATATATATTATTTATATTTTTTTATTTTTTACATGCAAGTGATAAAAACACAACAATAAACTTCAAAAACTTACAATTAGTAGATTTAGTAAAAATAGTATCTGAGAAAACTAATAAAAATATTCTTATAACAAACCCTTTAAAAGGTAGTGTGGATTTTATCTCATCTAAACCATTAGATACCAAGGAGTTATTTAATCTTTTAAAAATAAGTCTTGAAAACAATGGCTATAGATTAAATAGATCAAACAATATATATCATGTGGTAAAAAAACTAAAAAAGGTAAAAAAAAGATATATAAAGCATGATAAAAATAAAACTGAAGTTATATATCTAAAGTATATAAACTCTAAAGAGTTGAAAACAATTTTAGAAACAATTATTAAAAAAAGAGATTATAAAAACAAACCCTCAATAAGTATAAATAAAAAATCAAATCTAATAATACTTGATGGTAAAGCTTCAATTATCTCTAGTTTAAAAAACTTGATTAATAAACTTGATATCTCTAAACCACAAATATATATAAAAGCAAGGATTATTGAAGTGGATGATAATCTAGTTGATAATGTTGGAATAAGATATGGGATTTTAGGCTCAAAGGTTTATAGTGGAGGGATAAACTCAATCTCCTCAAATCTAAACTCAGGGGAGGCTTTACCTTTTGATATTGGAAATATTGGTTTAACAATTCCAAACCTTAGCTCCTCTTTAGCACTTGGTGCTACTATTAATCTTCTAAATAAAACCTATGCTTTGGATATCATCTCAGAGCCCTCAATTTTATGTCTAAACAATAAACAAAGCAAGATATATGTTGGGGAGACAATCTCTATTCAAACTGCAAGTACAACAACTGATGGTGGGACTATTAAAAACAGTTTTGATAGGGAGGATGTTGGATTGACATTGAAAGTAAAACCAAGAGTGATAAAACAAGATAAGGTTATAATTGATATAGATGCAACCTTAGAGGGGATAAAAAACATAGATGCCACAAGTTTAAATCCAAATACAACAAAAAAACTTATTCAAACCTCTGCCATTGTAAACAATGGTGAGAGTGTGATTTTAGGAGGATTAATCCAAAGTAAAAATGAAAAAAGTATAGAAAAAATACCATTAGCTGGAGATATACCTTTAATAGGGGAGCTTTTTAAAAATAGGCTAAATGACAATAGTTCAAAAAATCTTACAATAATTTTAACACCATATATCATACCAGAAAATAAAGACCTTAGTTTTATTAGAAAACAATTATCTAAGATTCAGCTTTTAGAAGATGAGTTATTAAAAGAGGTGTTGATAAAATTGAAAAAAAGAAAAGATAAAAGCAATATTAGTGAGAATAAAACGGCACAGTTACATAGAAAGATTATACAAGGCTTCTAATCTTGTACTTTTCTCATAAGTGAATCAAGTATATGTAGATCTTTTACAGTATTCTCAATATTTGATGATTTTATAACTCTTGTGCAATCATTACACAAAATTACAATATTTTCAAGGTTAAAACCACCGCCATCTTTCATCTGTTTTGCTAGTAAGGTTTGTGCATCTGCAAGCTTAACTGTAGTTCCACATCTATTGCATTTTTTATGATCTCTACTCCAAGCTGCTTCTTTTCTCTGGTTCCAGTCACTTGGGTATTTATTGTCTTTTTTTAGAGCACAGTTTTGATCATAGGTACTCCAAAGTTTTTCCTTTGCAACTGAAGCTTGAGTGTCTAATTGATACTCATAATTACAAAACTGTCTTACAAAATCTTCTACTATCAAAGTCTCTTGGATTCTGATATCTTTTTCATCTTTATATCTATCAAGAATATTAAAATTAAAAGGGATTTTTGGATAGTCTTGTCTTAAGATTATACTAAGACCTTTTATAAAACTTTTGATATCACCTTTTTTGTAAAAGTGTTTAAAGATAGTTTTTCTGTATATATAAAGAGGTATTAGAGCTAGGATTATTAAAATCCCAGAGATAATAAATTTAAAATCTAATACCATCTTTTCCCTTTTTAGATTAGTTCAGGGTCAACCGTATGTTTAGCAAGTGTTTGTTTCACATCATCGTGTAAACCTGTTGCTAGTTTGATAAGTTCTGATTTATGAACTACTGGTAAGATTATATCTCTTCCAGATATATCTTTTAGTGTTTTTCTATTTGAATCAAAAAGATTAAAAAGTTTTTCATCATCAACAACTAATATATCTGCACTATTATCAAATGCTTCTAACATAACAGAAGATGCAAGTTTCATTGTAAACTCTGAATTGATATGGAAAGTCTCTAATGCTAAATCAGTTTTCATACTTGATGCATTTATAATTTTTGCATTTAATTTACTAAGTAGTGATGAGGTAGTTGAATCCTCCTCTAATCCTTTATAGTAAGCGATGTTAAAATTATCAAAATAGTGTTTTATCTCACCTATGTTTTCATTTGAGTCAAAGTTAATAGAGTTTGACTTTTTATCTATAACAAAACTTTGTTCCTTGATATCTTTAGTAAGGTTTAGTTTCTTTCTAATTGTTTGAATTTTTTCTTCAACCTCTTTGTCTAAACCAAAAACTCTGTTTTCTAAGCTTGTATGGTATTGTGCACCAAATTCGTATTGAGATAGGATTTCTAATATCTCTTTCTCTTTTGAACTATCTTTTTGGATTAAATCGTAAGCAAGTATTATAAGTGGGTCACCAATATATTCATACTCATAATTGATAGTATTTGATGCATAAAAATATAATTTATTGCTTTTGTATCTAGCAATATCCTCATCATCAGCAAAATCTTTTAAGATCTCTAATCTATCTTTAAAATCTGAATCATCAATTGTTAAATCTTTTTTTGCTCTTCTAATAGAGATAGGTTCAACAATCAAATCTGTACCAAAGTTTTTTACTAACTCTTCTACTGTGATTGAAGCTTTTGTATATACTCCATTTACCACAAGATTAAAATCATCAGTACTTCTATACTCAAATGGCTCTTCAATATTGATCTTATCAAGTATATCTATTAGTTTTTTTTCATTTTTCACTTTTATAAAGTTTTTTGTGTAATATGGTAAGTAGTCAGACTTATAGTCAAACCTAAAAAGTGAGATCTCTAATTTCATCTTAAATAACCTTTTTTATTTATTAGTTGATTTTATAAAATTTATACTTAAATATATAAATATTTTACTCTTTATCACGTACAACAGTTGCACCAATTCTAGAAAGTTTTCCCTCTAAATCTTCATAACCTCTGTCTAAATGATAAATTCTGTGAATTGATGTTTTCCCTTTGGCTACTAGTGCAGCTAAAACCAAAGCTGATGAAGCTCTAAGGTCAGTAGCCATTACATCAGTTCCATACAATTCATTTACTGTTCCATTGATAGTTGCTATATTTCCATTTAGGTGAATATCAGCACCAAGTCTAAGAAGTTCACTAACATGCATAAACCTATTTTCAAACAATCTTTCATCTATAGTGCTTACCCCATTTGCTTGGGTTGCAAGTGCCATAAATTGGGCTTGCATATCGGTTGGAAACCCTGGATATTCTGTTGTGATTATATTAACTGGTTTAATCTCTTTAGTTGGCATAATAGTTACACTAGTTTCATCTTGTAAAACTTCAAAATTCATCTCTTCAAGCTTTGAAATAACAGCCTCTAAGTGTAAAGGTATTACATTTTTGATTTTAACTTTAGAGTTTGTGATAGCAGCAGCACACATATATGTACCAGCTTCAATCCTATCTGGTATAACATCAAAATCTTTTATATGAAGAAGTTTTTTGTTTGTACCATGAATTATAAGTGTTGAAGTTCCAATCCCCTCTATTAATACACCAGCTTCTTTTATAACTTCACAAAGTTGTTGTACTTCTGGTTCTTTTGCTGCATTGATAATAGTTGTAACTCCATTGGCTAAAGCAGCTGCCATAACAGTGTTTTCTGTACCACCAACTGTAACTTTATCAAACACTATTTTAGCCCCATTAAGTCCATTTGGAGCACTAGCTTCTATATATCCATGGTTGATAGTGATCTCTGCACCCATAGCCTCTAAAGCTTTTAGGTGTAAATCAACTGGTCTTTGACCAATAGCACACCCTCCAGGAAGTGAAACTTCACAATGTCCAAATCTAGCTAAAAGTGGTCCTAAAACCAAAATAGAAGCCCTCATAGTTTTTACAATATCATAAGTTGCAGTTGTTTTATCTATTTTTGAAGTATCTATTTTGATACACTTATCCTCTTTTTTATAAGAGCCACCAAGCTTATCAATTAGTTTTAAAAAAGTATTGATATCAACCACATTTGGCATATTGCATATAGAGATTTCATTTTTAGCTAAGATTGTTGCTGCTATTAAAGGTAAAGCTGCATTTTTAGCACCAGAGACTTCAACTTCCCCTTGAAGTTTTGTTTCACCACTGATTTTTAAGTATTCCATTTTTTTCCTAATCAAAGAGTAACATATACATTTATAAATTTTGATATTTTATCTAAAAGTAACTAAAATTGCCTTTTTTTATTAGGATGTTTAATGACAAATGATGTTTTACTTGGTGTAAGATATATGCTTTTCGCTTCTTTTTTATTTGCTTGCATGGGTGCTTTTGCAAAACAACTTAGTGGCTCAATGTCCTCAATAGAAGTTGTATTTTTTAGAAATGTTTTTGGTGTAATCTTAATTTTGATATCGATTTATAGAAAGCCTATCGTTCAACAAGGTGGAAAATTTTGGCTTTTGATTTTCAGAGGAATGGCAGGCTTTACTGCTTTATTATTTTTCTTTTATAATATTGCAAATATCCCTTTGGGAGAGGCTATGACTTTTTCTAAAACCTCTACAATCTTTAGTGCTATTTTTGCTTATATTTTTGTAAAAGAAAAACTTGGGTTTAAAGGTTGGCTTGGTGTATTTATAGGGTTTATTGGTATATTATTTATCACAAAGTTTGATGGGTCTAGTTTAGATAAAACAGATTGGCTTGGTATTTTATGTGGAGTTGGGGCTGGGTTGGCATATACTTCAATTAGAGAGCTTAGAAAATATTATGATGGAAGAACTATTGTTTTATCATTTATGACAATTGCTACAGTTGGTCCTTTGATTTTGATGATTATTTCAGAGTTTTATACAAATGCAAAACTCGATTTTATGTTCTCAAAATTTATTATGCCTTATGGTCAAGATTGGATTTATATAGTTTTATTGGGAGTTGTAGCAACCTTTGCACAAATTTATATGACGAAAGCTTACTCAGTGGCAAAAGCTGGTATTATAGGTACAATCTCCTATGCAAATATTATTTTTAGTATTGCTATAGGTATGCTTTTAGGTGATAGCTTTCCAGATATTTGGATAGTTTTTGGTATAATGTTGATTGTTATTAGTGGAATTTTAGTATCTACAAAAAAGGATTAAGATGGAAGTCTTAGCTTTATATATTGAGATTATTGTTCTCGTGTTTTTTATCATCATACTTGCTTGGTATGTTCATGATAAATATGTACAAAGAGATCATCAGCTTTTGGTTAATTATCCAATAATAGGACGATTAAGATATGTTTTTGAAGAGGTTAGGGAACCCTTTAGACAATACTTTGGTGATGAAAAGTTTTATGAATCTAAGGATAAATTAGATTGGGTTTACAAAGCTGCAAGGGATTTGCCAAATTATGCTTCATTTTCCCCTTCTCAACCCTTACCCAAACCAAAATTTATGTTAAGACATGCAACTATTGTTTTAAATGAAAACGAAGTTGATACAAAGTTTGAAGTAACTTTTGGTGAAAATAGAAAAAAACCATATACAGCAAAATCTATTATTGCAAGAAGTGCAATGAGTGATGGGTCTATCTCTCCTGAAGGAACACGAGCTTTTGTAAGGGGAGCCTTTATGGGAGCGTTTCCTATAAACTCAGGTGAGGGTGGTTTAACCTCTAACTTCTTTGTTACCCATCAAAATTATGATGATAAGTATATGAAGGTTTTCCACGGTACCCCTTTTCAAAAAAAGGTTAAAAACTTAGTTGAGTTTTTCTTCAATGGGGCAATGGCAGCAGAAACATATAGAAAACTTATCTTTAAAGATGATCCAGAATCAGAAACCTATGTTTTTGATATGAAAACACAAGATTTTCATAGACCAGATTGGGATGCACCTTTGGAAAATTTTCCAAAAGAGGTACCTGAAGATATGCCCGATATTATTTTGCAAATTAGTTCTGGTTTATACTCAGTTAGAACAAAAGATGGAAAGTTTGATCCAGATAGATTTCAAAAGGTTATGAGATTTTGTAAAATGAGTGAGATAAAACTAGCTCAAGGGGCAAAACAAACAGGTGGTAAATTAGTAGCAAGTAAGGTTAGCCCTGCTATTGCATACTATAGAAATGTGGAAGCAAATAAAGATCTGTTTTCTCCAAATAGATTCCCTTATGCAAACTCTATTGAGGAGTTATTTGATTTTGTAGGAACAATGCAAGAGTTATCTGAAAAACCTGTTGGTGTGAAAATTGTTATCTCTGATTATGAAAATATTGTACCTTTTGCAAAAGAGTTAAGAAAAAGAATAGATGAGGGTAATGATGCTTATCCTGATTATATCGCTATTGATGGGGGAAGTGGAGGAAGTGCTACAGCTCCTATTGAGATGATGGAAAGAATAGGTCTAAATATTAGAGACTCAATATATCTAGTTGATAAAGTTTTAAGAGAGTATGGAGTTAGAGATAAGGTAAAACTTACTGCAAGTGGAAAACTTCTCACCCCTGATGATATTATTATCATTATGGCTCTTGGAGCTGATTTTGTTCAGATTGCCCGTGGTTTTATGATGAGTGCAGGGTGTATCCGTGCAAGATATTGTTCAGGTACAAATGGACACGATTGTCCTGTTGGACTTGCAACACAAAACAAAGAGAAAAGAAGAAAATATTTTGTACATAAACAAGCTAGAAAAGTTAGAGATTATCACAATAACTTATTAAAAAGTGTACGTGGTCTTTTAGCTGTAATGGGTATAAAAAATATAAAGCAATTGGATAAACATAAAATTATTTTTGTAGATAGAAACTCAAAAGTACATGATAATATTGATAGAGTATTTGAGAGATTATTAGATATAGGAAAAGATATGGAGGATGGATTCCATGAATCTAGATAAAGTTATTTCGGGATTTTTTATTATATTGGCTATGACCATAAACTTTGGTTTTTTTTATGGTGATATGGATTCTTTAGAAACCCATAGCAAATATGAACTTATGGCGGCGATTATTATAAATCTGATTGCAACAACTTTAAAGCTTGGTGATAAAACACAAATGGGGTCTGTATTATTGGCAACTTCATTGGTGGCAGATATTCAACTAATAGTTGCAGCTACTATTTGGGCTATTGCACACTATGCGTTTGTTGTTGATAAAGAGATTGTTGCTATTATTATTTCACTATCAGGTGGGGCATTTTTAGCAAATCTAATCTCTGTTATTTTATATGTTGGCGATACATTAAAATCTAAGCGATAGGTTATTTATGAAAAACAGTTCTTTGTTTATCATACTTCAAAGGATGAGAAAACCTTTTTTGGTGATAACAATAACATATACCATAGCTATAATTGGTTTTTTGATAATACAAGGGGTTGACAATGAAGGAAACCCTTATCAACTAACCATCTTTGATGCCTTTTATTTTGTAACTTATACAGCTAGTACTATTGGGTTTGGGGAACTACCTTTTGAATTTACTTATGCCCAAAGAATCTGGGCATCTATGTCTATATATATAACTGTTCTTGGATGGTTTTATGGTATTGGTACTTTAGTTAGTTTACTTCAAGATAAAATCTTCTTAAGGGAGATTGAAAAGGCAAAGTTTAAAAGACAAATAAAAAATCTAAAAGATAAATTTATCATTATCTTAGGGTATAACCAAATTACTAATGAGATAATAAATAGAGCCTTAGAGCAAGGTTTAAGAACAGTTGTTATAGAAAAAGATGAAAATAAAGCCAATGAACTAATCTTGGAAAATTTCACTCCAACTGTTCCTGTTTTAGTTGCTGATGTTCACTCTTCACATGCTTTAAAAGAAGCAGGAGTTAAAAAAATCAATTGCAAAGGTTTGGTTTCGATTTTTGAACAAGATACTTTAAATCTAAGGATTGCATTAACTTCAAAACTTTTGAACAAAAATATTAAACTAGCAATAAAATCAACAACAACAAACCATACAGAAAATCTAAAAGATTTGGATGTGGAGATTATAGCAAACCCTTTTTCTATAATCTCAAGTGAGATAAGTATGGCACTAAATGCACCAAACCTTTTGAAACTTGAAAAATGGATTTATAAATTAGATAATTTAAGTGCAAAGGTGCCTGTATTTCCAAGTGGTAAATATATCATTTGTGGATATGGTAGGATGGGGCACCATATCTATGAGAAGTTTAAAGAGCATGATGTGGAAGCACATTTTGTAGAGATAAAAAAGAATAAAGTTGAAGCTTTTATTGTAGGTGAAAAGCTTACTATCACAAAAGGTAATGCAGATGATAAAGATGTCTTGCTAAAAGTTGGAGTTTTAGAAGCAACAGCAATAATCTCTGCAACCAATAACGACACTACAAACCTTTCTATTTTGGCAACTGCAAAAAAACTAAATCCAAAAATCATGACAATAGTAAGAGAAAACGAAATGGATGATTTTTCTATTTTTAAAAGTGCTAAAATAGACCACATATTTATGATGTCTCGTATATTGATAAATAAAACAACAAATGCATTGATAAGTCCACTTTCTGATAAATTTATTAGAATGTGTAGTAAAAAAGATGAACAATGGGGTGCAATGCTTGTAAAAGATTTAATCTCTAAAATAGATGAAAACCCTCTATTGATGGAGCTTAAAATTGATAAAAAAAATGCACCTGAAATTTTTAATGCACTTGAAAACTCAAATGAGATAAAATTAGAGTTGTTTAGTCGTTCTTTGTATAATAGAGAACAAAACAATAATGTGATGCCTCTTTTATTGAAAAGGGGAGGAAAAAGTTACTTATTGCCAAGTGGTGATGAGCTTATAAATATAAATGATGAGATTCTTTTTGCTTGTGATGAGAATGGAAAAAATGAGATAGAATATATCTCAGAAAACTTATATGAGTTCCATTATGCTTATACAGGTGAAGAGAGAAGAACAATATTTTTTAGAAAATAGTTTAAAATTTCAAGGAAAATTATGATTGTATTAACAGGTCCATGTGTTTTAGAAGACAGAGACACTGTGATGAAAATCGCAGAAAAATTAAAACCATTAAGTGAAGATAAAAGAGTTGAGTTTTATTTTAAAGCTTCATTTGATAAAGCAAATAGAACAAGCCTTAGTTCATATAGAGGTCCAGGTTTAGAAGAGGGACTGAAACTTTTTGAAGAGGTTAAAAAAGAGTTTGGATATAAAGTTATAACAGATATCCACGAATCACACCAAGCTAGTGCAGCTGCTGAGGTTGTGGATATTTTACAAATACCAGCATTTTTATGTAGACAAACTGATTTATTAGTTGCTGCTGCTAAAACAAATGCTGTAGTAAATATCAAAAAAGGGCAGTTTTTAGCAGCTGATTCTATGAAACATCCAGTTGAAAAAGTTATCAAAACAAGAGGTTTTGATGAGGTGAATTATGAGACTGCAAAAAAAGCTGGTGTTTGGTTATGTGAGAGGGGAAATGTGTTTGGATATGGGGCATTAGTAGTAGATATGAAAAACCTTATTGCTATGAGAGAATATGCTCCTGTAATCTTTGATGCAACACACTCAGCACAAGTTCCAAGCACAGGAGGAACAACAGGTGGAAACTCTGCTATTGTTCCAAGTTTGGCAAAAGCTGCTGCTGCTGTTGGGGTTGATGGTTTCTTTTTTGAAACACATATTGACCCAAGTGTGGCAAAAAGTGATGGACCAAATATGCTTCAAGTTGATAACTTATATAAAACTTTAGATGAGATTTTTGCTATAAAACAAGCATTAAACAACTAAAACTTCCGAAAATTAAAGGTGTTCGCACCTTTAATTATTATTTAGATATAATCGCAAAATTAGAATAACGTAACAAAAAGAAAAAGTAGAACTTTTTCATATATTTATGGAGAAAAAAATGAATATAATAGAGGGTAAATTAAGATTAAAAGGTGACGAAAAAGTTGCTATTATCAATGGAAGATTTAACCATATCATCACAGATAGACTAGTTGAAGGTGCAAAAGATGCATTCGTAAGACATGGTGGTGATGATAAAAATCTTGACCTTATTTTAGTTCCTGGTGCATTTGAGATACCATTTGCACTTGAAAAAGCACTTGCAACTGGAAAATACGATGCAGTTTGTTGTGTAGGTGCAGTAATCAGAGGTGCGACTCCACACTTTGATTATATTTCAGCTGAAGCAACTAAAGGTATTGCAACTGTAACATTAAAATATGGTAAACCAGTTTCAAATGGAGTTTTAACAACTGATACAATTGAGCAAGCAATTGAGAGAGCTGGAAGTAAAGTTGGTAACAAAGGTGCTGAAGCTATGATTACAATCATAGAGATGTTAGATTTATATAGCGAATTAGGATAAGAATTTGGCAACAAGAACACAAGCTAGAGAATCAGTAATCGGTTTAATATATGCTTATGATTTAGGTAATGAAGGTATTGTAAAGTTTATTGATGAGATTTTAGAAGAGAAAAAAATCAGAAATAAACAAAAAGAGTTTGCCCTTGATCTATTTAATGGAGTAGTAAACAACCTTGAAGAGATAGATGCAGAGATAATCTCTCATCTAAAACAAGGTGGTATAAAAGATACTGGAAGTGTTGAAAAATCTATTTTAAGACTTGCTATATATGAACTAAAATATAAAAAACTAGAAAAAGCTATTGTGATAAATGAAGCTATTGAGTTATCAAAAAGATTAGCTTCTGATTCGGCACCTAAATTTATAAATGGTGTTTTAGACAACATAAACAAAGGTTAACCTATGAGTTCAATGAAACTTTGTATATCTTTGGATTTGCCTAGTGCAAAAGAGAATTTAGCTTTAGTAGAACAGATAAAAGAATTTGATGTTTGGTTAAAAGTTGGTTTTAGAAGTTATATAAGAGATGGTAAACCTTTTTTAGAAGAGTTAAAAAAGATAAACCCAAACTTTAAAATCTTCCTTGACTTGAAACTTTATGATATCCCAAATACTATGGCTGATGCTGCACAAGAGATAGCTCAGTTTGGTTTAGTTGATATGTTCAATCTTCATGCAAGTGCTGGTAAAAGAGCGATGAGTGAAGTGATGAACAGAATCAAAGATATCCCAAATAAACCTTTAGTTATAGCAGTAACTGCTTTAACTTCATTTGATAATGATGAGTTTAAACACATCTATAATGAAGATATCGAAACAAAAGCAACTAAACTAGCAGTAGATACATTTGAAGCTGGAGTTGATGGTGTAGTTTGTTCAGCTTTTGAAAGTGTAGATATCAAAAACAATACATCCGCTAAGTTTATAACTTTATGTCCAGGTATCAGACCATTTGGTGAAGATGCAGGGGATCAAAAAAGAGTTGCAGATATTAACTTCTCAAAAGAAAACCAAGTAGATTTTATAGTAGTTGGTAGACCAATTTATAAAGCAAAAAATCCTAAAGAGGTTGTTGCAAAAATAGTAGAAAGTTTATAATTTTCTACTATTTAATATTTCTTTTAAAAACAAGAAAAATTAAGATATATTTAAGTACAAAATAAGTAGAATTACATCCCAAAATCAAGAGGACAAGTGGGTGAGTTGGCTGAAACCACATCCCTGCTAAGGATGCGTACTGGCAACGGTACCGAGGGTTCGAATCCCTCCTTGTCCGCCACTAATTCGATATTAGTATGCGTGGGTCATTAGCTCAGCTGGTTAGAGCACTCGGCTCATAACCGAGTGGTCGAAGGTTCGAGTCCTTCATGACCCACCACTTATATAATATTTTAAGAAGTTTAGCAACTTCACTTTTTTTGTTGCGGGAATAGCTCAGTTGGCTAGAGCCTCTGCCTTCCAAGCAGATTGTCGCGAGTTCGAGTCTCGTTTCCCGCTCCACTTTAAAAAATCAATTACTATTTTGTTTCACATTCATCATTTGAGCAAGTTTTTATTCCTAATGGGCAATATAAAGGGCACCATCCAATAGCTCCTGTTATGATTGGGATTAATCCAATAGCACCAAGCCAGCTACCCGTAATAACACCTATAATGATTATTACAATACCTGCAATTATTCTTATGATTCTGTCAACTTTTCCTACGTTTTTTGTCATAATATATCCTTTTTTATTATCTATAATAAAAGTATATAACAAATTTTAGTTTTTTTCAGTAGCATATGCTAGATTATTATGAAATTTAATTAGATTTTTCTTCCTAAATCTTTGAAAATAACACCAGAAAATAAATTTTTATTTTTAATTATAAGTCAATTTTATTTCAAATTTAAAGACGGTTTATTTAATAGTAAATCTTATAGTTATTTTGCACGTATAAATATATATAAAGTTTCAATAATTATACTTGATGTGTTTTATAAGAAGAGGCATTAGCCTTTTCTTATTTATGCTGCTTTTGGAAGAAGTAGGTTTTTTAAATCCTCTTTTGCATCACCTGTTAGATGTAAATTGAAGTTTTCAGCAAGAAAATTAAAGATATCTTCATTTACAAATTGTGGTGGTTTTGGACCAAGATAGATATCTTTAACTCCTAAACTAAATAGTGCAAGTAAAATTATCACAGCTTTTTGTTCCATCCAAGATAGAACTATTGATATTGGTAAATCATTAATTGGAGTGTTTAAGGCTTCACTTACTGCTTTTGCTATCTCAACTGCTCCATTGCTATCGTTACATTGACCAAGGTCTAAGTATCTTGGTATTCCTGTTCCTTCTATCTCACCAAAGTCAATATCATTGAATCTAAATTTCCCACAGCTAGAAGTGATAATAACACAATCTTCTGGTAGGTTTTCTGCCATTTCTCTATAATAGTTTCCAGCTTTTCCTGGAGCATCACATCCAGCTATTACAAAAAATTGTCTGATTTTTCCTTCTTCTACTGCTTGTAAAATTTGAGGAGCTAGAGTTAAAATTGTTTTATAGTGATGACCTGTTGTTAAAAATAGATTATCATCCATATTTGTATCTTCACACTCTAATGTTTTTTGGATTAGTGGTTGAAAGTTATCATCTTCTATTTGAGTACCACCTTCGATTCCTACAATTTTATAGGTAAATACTCTATCTACATAATCAGCACTTTTTTTGGGTGGTACAATACAGTTTGTATTTACTACAAAAGTTCCTTTAAATCTTTTCATTAATTCAGCTTGATCAAACCATGCTTTTCCAATATTTCCTTTTAAGTGAGGGTATTTTTTTAGTTGGGGATAGCCATGAGCTGGTAACATCTCAGAGTGAGTATAGATATTTATCCCTTTATTTTCAGTTGCTATTAATAGTTTTTCTAACATCTTTAGATTATGCCCACTTACAAGGATAGCCTTCCCTTCAACTTTATTTTGGGTAACTTTTACTGGTGTTGGTATTCCAAATTTACTGACATGTGCATTTGAAAGTTTATCCATAACTTCAACACCTGCACTTCCTACTTTCATAAGTTGTTTGATATGATCATCAAAATTAAAATTTACATTTGTAAGTGTAAAATATAATGTTTCACTCATTACATCATCTACGTTTTTTGTTTCAGTTGGTTTTAGTTCATTTAGATGTTCTCTGTAGGCACTTAGTCCTTTTAGTCCAAATATCATAATATCTTGAAGTCTTGCAAGGTTTTCATCTTTTCCACAAGTTCCTACACTAGCTCCTGTAGAACCACAACCATTTGGTGTACTCATTTCACATTGATAACAAAACATGCTCATAAAAAAATCCTTTTAGTTAATTTCTGGTGGAATAGTATAAAAACTAGAAAAACAATACATTGATATACATCAAGAAAAGGCTTTTCTTTTTACAAGGCACACTTTTTGTATATAGAAAAATAAACACAAAGGACTCATAATGGTTTGTAAACTACCAGAAGTAAGCGATTTTTTCAAAAAATACCCACAACTTTTAGAAGGGCTTGGTGAAGAGGAGTTAAAAGAGTTATTTGAAACCTTTCCTCATACATGTAAGTTTGTAAAATCACTTGATGAAGACAAGGTTGATTGTGAAGATTTAGAAAAAGTATCAGCGAAGACTTTAGAGTTACTTGATAATGCCTTTGAACACGAATACAAAATAGAAGATATCACAAATTTTGCAGGTGCTATATGTAAGGTATTTGATATCGTAGGTGCACCTAAATATCATGTTCCATTTATATTGGTGATGTTGTCAAAGCTTTGATTTTTTGAAAGTAATGTTATTTATGATTTTTTATTTTTTGCAATTATTAAACTAATAGTTATGCCTATTTTAAACCCAATATTTGTTCTTGGAAAATATAAACTTATACAAACAAACCAAAACTATATTTAATACTGTTGAAAACCTACAAACATTTTTCTTCTTTTTATTTAAAAACTTTAATTAATACTTCAAAAAATTTATATTTGCAAGAAAAACCAAATAAAAAATCTCATAACTAAATAAATAATAAATAATTGAATTAAGTGTGACACAAATGTGACGTTAAATTTGTATTATTTAATAAAATATGAAAAATAAGTTGTATATTAATATATAAAAGAGTGGAGATTTATTCTCTGGGGTGTAAGTTTGAAAATATTGCTTGATTTTAAGTTGTTTTTAACGTGGCAACTGGGGTGTAGTTTGGTGTAGTTTGTAGATTATATATAGAAAATAAAGGTTAAATTTGGGTCTTACAAAAGGATAGTAATAAATAAAATATATGATTTATTTTTAATTAATCTTTTACTATTTTATATATAATAAAATCTAAACCAATATTTTTTATTTTTATTACTAAATTTTTAAATCTTATAATTTTTGTATTAATTGGATACGTCAAATCTTGAGAAAATGCATGTTTTATAAGGTTGTCATATGTATATTCTCTATATTGAAACCTTATAGTATCTTTTGTTATTCCACTAAATAATATTTCATAATTAACATATGGTTTGTCTTTGATAATTCTACTACGTTCATTAATAGGTTGAGAATATAACTCTATGTCAGAAGGATCTACAATATATACATCTTTTGATAAAATGTTATATTCACTACTTATTAATTGATTATGAATTTTATTTTTATTAGTATCGTATAAAATCTTTCCTTTGATAAAATCTTTTGTTAAAATTAGATATTTGATATTTTCTATTGTAGTAGTTCCATCAATGTGTAATAAATCATTTGGACTAAAGTTAATGGTAGTGTATTTATTCTCTATTGTAAAATGTTTTTTTGGATAAAAACCTACTGGCTCATGAATTAAATAGTGAATTTTTTTTATTTTTATCATGTTATCTCCAACATAAGTTTTCATTGTTTCATTTAATTTATAGTTATGTGATTCTACAAGTTTAACTTCACTATTTGGTAAATATTTTTTTATTGGGATAGATAGTTTTTTTAATTTATTCTCTAGATATAAGTTTTTTTCATAGTTAGTCATTGCATTATTACAACCTGAGAAAAAAGATATTAAGAAAATTAATATATATATTGATATTGTATTTTTAAGCATACTTATCCTTCAAATTCATTATTAAAAGAATAACTAAAAAATTATAAAAAAACAAATTATTATTTATACTTAGGCTATTAATACTTTATTATTAGTATCAATTATTCTTCTCTAATATAATTACAAAACTATCAAAATAACACCCTCCCCAGAGGATGAATCTCCATTTTACTTTGAGATAAAAGAGATTCTTTCTCTGGGATATAATTGGTGTAATCATAAAGTAATGTTATTTATGATTTTTATTTTTTGCAAATATTAAACTAATAGTTATGCCTATTTTGAACCTAATAAAATATATGTTAAAATAGGGATTTAGATTTTATATATTTGAGGTAATTTTAGTGTCGATTTTTGCTTTACAATCATTAGCTGGTGGCTTTCTTGATGAAGACTTAGAACATTTTAACAAACACTTTGATGACTGGTGTATTCAGTTTGATAATTATGAGGATGCAATGGATATAGTGCAAACTCTTGAAAACCAAGAGACTATTGATGTTGTGGAGATCACACCTTTGAGCTATCCAAAGTATTTTTTTAACTCTTTGCAAGGTACTGTTTATGCAACTAGGCAAGTTGAAGATAAAATTATCTGTGTAGTAGAACCATATATGGGGGCAAGTTTTAAAATAGCAGTATGTGATCTTAAAACAAAAAATGTAAAACTATCTAAGACCTCTTATAAAAATATTCCAAGTATCGAAAATGCCTTTGCAAACTTCGATAGCATCTAAGCTATAAACCTTCCTTTATAAATAAATTAAACTATTTTCTATTTTAAAATTTTTATTTACAATTAACTTGAAGTAAGATAAATTTTAGAAGGACGTTTTTTTATGGGTGAAATGGAGGGATTATTTTGGTTTCTTTACTTCATTTGCACATAATTGCGCTAATAGTAATCTATCTAAATGTTTTGATTTTCAAAAAAAATATTTTGAATGATTTGGGTTCAAAGTATTTTTTTATCAATTATATCTATCACAATCACAAACAAATCAGCTGTTTTCTTATCACCTATCCATTTTTTATCATTTTGATATATTTTTTGCAAGAGGGAGTGATACTTATAGGCTCTTTTTTTATCTCTGTTTTGCATGTTTATTTTTTGTATGAGATTATCTCTAAAAAAAATATAGTCAAAAGGGAAGCTTATATCGCTTGGTATAAACAAAATGTCACACATAGCCTTTCTATGCATGCTTATGATATATCAAGAAAAGATTTCAACTTTTTAAATGAGAAGTTAAATTTAGCAATTTTATTTAAATTTGAGATACTTTTGTATGTTTGTATTGTTATAGAAAGTGAAGTTGTTTATGAGGTGTTTTCTATTTTTCTTGGTGGTAAATAACTACTTTATGCCAGATTGTATCTATAAGTATATTGTACTTTAGTACAATAAGGATATTTTTTAATTTAGCTAGAATATTTCCTATATCTTATATTGGGAGATTTTTATGGCTAATCTTATTGGTAAAGCACAAATAGTTGATGGTGAATTAGAGTTAATAGACAACAGTGGAAATGTAATCCAACTCCAAGATGGTCAAGTTTTACAACTTGATGGAGATTTGAGTGTTACAGTAAAAAATACAGATGGTGTACTAACTTTAGTTGACAATGATGGAAATGTAATCGTTGTAAATGATGGAGATATTATTGAACTTCAAGACAATCTAAATAGTAATCTAACAGAAAATATACTAAATGAAACAAATGTTGAAGCAGATACAAGAGATAAAATAGAAGAGACTGATAATCAAGAAAATGATACAGAAAATAACACCTCTTCACAAGTCAATGAAGAACTTGTAGATAATAAAGATACAAACAATGATAATATTGATGATACAGAAGTAGAGATTCAAGATGAAAATGACAATACTCAAGAACAAGAAGTAGCCCAAGAAAATAGTGATACTCTAGAAGAAAATAATACACAAAATGAAACAACACCAGTAAATGATACCAATAACCAAACCCAAGAAAACAACAATCTACCAATAAACAACCCAGAACAATTACCAACTGGTACAACAGTGGAAGATATTGGTCAAGGAAATAGTGTAGTTAAACTACCTACAGGTCAAGAGATTATTGTAAATAATCAAAATCCATTAACAGTTGATAACACTGTTACAAATGATAACCAAGACTTCCAAGAAAATACTCTAGATACTAATACTCTTGATCTTTTAGAAAATGGTTTAGGAAATGAAGAAGGCTTAGTAAATCAAGATAATGATAATAATGAAACAAAAGAACAAGAGATCCAATCAGACAGTTCACATACAAGAATTTTAGATAGAAATGCAGATATTATTGATGTTCAAGCTACTTTGAGAGAAGCAGTTAGAGAAACAGTTGAAACTAATAATGTAGAGTTTGAAGATGTTGAACCCTTTACAAGTGCAACAATCTCTTTATCTGGGATGACTTTAGTTAAAGAGGGAAATCTTGTATCTTACACTTTAACTGATGCACCTACAAGTGATATTACTGTTACATTTAGTTTTAGTGGTGTAGCTACTGAAAATGTGGATTATACGCCAACTTATACTGTGGATATCCCAAGTGGAAGTAAAAGTTTTACTTTTCAAATTCCAACAACTGATGATTATATAAGAGAGGGTGTGAGTCTTATACTATAAAAATAGAGAGTGTAAGTGGTGGAGGTTTTGATGAATTAACAATTGACCCTACAAAAGATTCTGTTACAACTACAATATATGATGCTGGTTCAACTCCTCCATCAGACCCAGAGGTTCCAGGAGCAGAAGATACAGTATATGTACAATTAGTGCAAGATGATACAGCACAAGAGATAGATGGGGATACCTTAGTACATAAGATACAACTTGTAGATAAAGATTCAAATCCTGTTGTATTATCTTCTACAAGTACAATAAAAGTAAACCTAACATATACAAATGATACAACAGAGAGTGCTGATTTTACAACCAAAGTTTATACTATAGATATCCCAGCTGGCTCAAGCAGTGTAGATATAACTAATATAATCAAAGGTGATGATATCTATGAAGAGAGTGAGTCATACACTTTATCAATAGGTAGTGTTGTAGATACAAATGATAGTTTCGAAAACTTAGAGATAGATTCTTCTAATAGTAGTGTAACAGGGACAATCGATGATGAAGATAAAGATGGAGATACACCGCCAGATGATAAAGATGGAGATAAACCAACATTAACATTGTCAGATGCAAGTACAATATAAGGTGAAACAATAAGCTTTGCAGGAAGCTTGAGTAACCCAACAGAAGTAGCAGAGAGCTTTACGTTAAATGTAGACTTTAGTATTCTCTTTGAGTACTATTTTGTCATCAAAAGAGCTTTATACAAGTGATTTAATACAAAAAGTAAACTCAAAATATGGGAAATATACTGCTAATAGGTTTATATATTTAAAAGAAAAAATCGATGAAGTAAAAAACTTAACTGATTTAGAGAAATTAAAAACAATAAATGATTTTTTTAATAAAGTTAAATATTCATCTGATAAAAGTGTATGGAATAAAAAAGATTATTGGGCTACACCTTTTGAGCTTTTGGTTAAGGATAAAGGTGATAGTGAAGATTTTGTTTTTGCTAAATATTTCACTCTTGTAAATGATCTACAAATGGATCAAAATAAATTTCTATTTACATATGTTAAATTAAAAAAGAAAAATATTTCATATATGGTTCTAACATATTATGAAACTAAAAAATCTATACCTTATATTTTAGATTCAATAAACTATAAAGTTTTACCTGCAACAAAGAGACCAGATATTGTACCAATTTATAGTTTTAGTGCTAAAAGTGCAGCTTTAGATTTAGATAAGAAAAATAAATTTAAAGCGAGTCAAAGTATTAAATTTAGAGTATTATTAAGAAATATTAATGAGGAAAAGATATGAGTTTATATAAGCAAATTATGGCATTAATTACTATTTTTTTATTGATTATGATGTCTAGTGTATTATTGTTTGTTTTGAATTATAATAAAGAATCATTACAAGAACAATTAGGGTCAAATGCAAAAAATAGTGCAAATTTTTTAGGCTTATCTATTAGTAAAAATGTTGATATTGAAGATAATGCAACTATTGAGGGGATGATCTCCTCTGTTGTTGATAATGGTTTTTATGAGTATATAACTTTATATGATATTGATGATAAAGTATTAATAAAAAAAGAATCACCTAAACAAAACTATGTAATGCCAAGCTGGTTTTCAGAGCTATTTGATATAAATGTTCCTCAAGCAAATTCAAATATTATGAATGGATGGTCAAATGTTGGGACACTAGTAGTTAAAGTTGACCAAGATTTTGCAAACAATCAGATGTGGATCACTTTTCTTTCATTGATAAAAATCTTTATAGTAGCTTTTATTGTTTTATGGGTATTACTATATTTCTTTTTAACAAATCTATTAAAACCTCTAAAAAAATTGAGTTTACAAGCAAAAGCTATTGATAACAATGAGTTTATTATTGAAAAAACACTTCCAAATACAATCGAGTTTAAAAATGTTGTTTTAGCCATGAATAAAACAATTAAAAAAATGGAAAAAATCTTTAATAAAGAGGTTGACACACTAAATAAGTATAATGAGTTATTATACAAAGATAAAGATACACAATTAGGAAATAAAAACTATCTTTTACTTAAATTGAATCTATATTTAAAAAACTCCCATGGGGTATTAGTGTTTTTTGAGATAAAAGATGAGGTTTCTTTTAAAAAGAAGATTGGTTTTAAAAACTATATGGCCTTTAAATAATATAAAATAGCTCTATTTAATGATGCTTTTCAAAACAAAGATTTTGTATTTTCAAAACTTGACGATGGAGTTTTAGCCTTACTTTTACCAAATAGATATTATGAAGATATTGAGAAGAAGTTAGTAGAGATAGAGAAACAAATTGCAAAATATATAGAAGATAATGCAATAAGAGAACTATTTGATATCAAATATGCTATTGGAGTATCAAACTACAATCAAAACACCTCTGTATCAGAGATACTATCAAAAACAGACCAAGCACTATTAAAAGCGATGAAAGATGAAAAAGAGAATATCTACTACCTTGAAGAGAGTGTTATTTTTACAAAACAGGGTTGGATTGAGTTGTTAGAGTGGGCTTTTGAAAATGATGGAATCAATTTTGTTAAACAAAGAATTCTTGATGTAGATAATAAAGATATCTCTTTCCATGAGTATTTTGTAAGATTGATTGATAAAGATAAAGTTGTTTATGCACCTGGGGATTTTTTATCTATAGTTGACAGTATGGGATGGATGCCAAAACTTGAAAAAAATGTTTTTACAAAGATTTTTGATGAGGTTTATAATACAGATGATATAGGAAAGTTTGCTATAAACCTTTCTATCGATTTTATAAAAGACAAAAAATATATCGATTGGTTAGTTGAACAATTAAGTACAAAATTCAATAGAGGTAAAAAAACTTTTTATTTTGAGTGTTTAAATGCAGATATAGTTTCAGATATAGATAGTTACAGCTATTTTGCAAAAAAACTTAATAAAACAAACCATAAGATTGCAATTGAAAGTTTTACTTTTGACAATGACAATTTAGAGTATTTAAAAACTATAAAACCAGCATATATCAAAATATCAAAATCTTATTTGGTTGGAGAGAGTAATAGTAGTAGCACTTTAATAAATATCTCTTCTACTATTGGTGCTTTTGTTATTGCAAAACATGTTGAAACACAAGATGAGTATCAAACTTTAGTTGATAATGGAATACACTACCTTCAAGGTAAATATATAGATAATGAGTTTAAAATAAATAATGGTTGACAACAATCTTTTATCAAAATCTTTATTTGATAATCTATTATACTTTGTAAAACATTACCATAAAAGTATAAGTGCAAATACGCTTTTAGAAGGTTTACCTTTAAAAGATACACAAGCTATACCAGATATGTTATCTATTTATAATGGGGAGCCTGTGTTTGTATTGATAGCAAAAAAAGCGGGGTTTAAATCAAAACTTAGCAAAAAGAGTTTTGAACAAATAAATACGCTACTTTTACCAGCTATTTTAATACTTAATGATAATAGTTCATGTATTTTAGAAAGCATAAACCATCAAACAAATAAAGCAATAATTCTTCATAATAACTAGAACAAACCCACGAAGAGATAGATTTAGATAAGTTAAAAGAGCTATATTCAGGAAAGATGTTTTTACTTAAAAAAGAGTTTTTTGAAAAAGATGATAGAGATAAACTTCTTGATAGTACAGATAAACATTGGTTTTGGGGAACAATAAAACAAAATATTGGGATATATAAAGATGTTATCATAAGTTCTGTTTTGATAAATATATTTGTATTGCTTACACCTTTTTTTGTTATGAATGTTTATGATAGAGTTGTTCCAAATTATGCAATTGAAACTTTGTGGGCTTTAAGTATAGGGATAATAGTAATTTATATATTTGATTTTATTACTAAATTTGTAAGAGCCTATTATATTGATTTGGCTTCAAAGAAGATTGATATTATCATCTCTTCAAAGCTATTTGACAAAATTTTAAATATAAAACTGATACATAGACCAAAATCGATTGGTGCTTTTGCAAACAATATCAAAGATTTTGAGTTGATTAAAAACTTTTTTTCTAGTTCTACTGTTGCTGTGTTAGTTGATTTACCTTTTACTATTTTATTTTTGGTTGCAATACTTTATATCTCAGGATTGATTGTTATTATCCCTACGATATTTATTTTTTTGGTTTTACTTTATTCCCTTTTTCTAAGAAAACCTTTACATAAAAGTATAGAGGTTTCAAATAAATCTATTGCTCAAAAAAATGGGATTTTAATAGAGAGTTTAAATGCTTTAGAAACAATAAAAAGTTTAGGCTCAACGGGACACCTTAGGTGGAAATGGGAAGAGAGTACTGCAGATATATCAAAAAAATCTATCTTTACTAAGGTATTAACAACCTCTATTACAAATGTAAATGGCTTCTTAGTTCAGTTAAACACTGTATTTGTTGTAATATTTGGAGTTTATGCAATTGCAGATAAAAGTTTATCTTTAGGGGGACTTATTGCAGCTGTTATTTTATCTTCTAGAGCAATAGTTCCAATGGGACAATTTGCATCTTTATTAAGCAATTATGAACAAGCAAGTGCTTCATATAAGATGTTAGAAAATATTATGAATATTCCAGAAGAGAGAGAAAAAAACAAAGCAGCAATACATAAAGAGTTTATTCAAGGAAGTATTGAGTTTAAAGATGTCTGTTTTGATTATGGGACAGATAAAAAGGTTTTAGAAAAAGTCTCTTTTAAAATAGACCCAGGAGATAAGGTTGCCATCTTAGGAAAGATTGGCTCAGGAAAATCTACTATTTTAAAGCTTATTATGAAACTATTTGATTCAACTGAGGGTGAAATTATTGTTGATGGGATAGAAATAGGGCAAATAGAGCCTTCAGACATAAGAAAAAACTTTGCATATGTATCTCAAGATACAATACTTTTAAATGGTACTTTAAAAGAAAATATTTTATATAAACACCCTTATGAGAGTGATGAAACACTAATAAAAGCAGCAAAGGTTACACAACTACTTGATTTTGTTAATTCCCATCCAAGAGGTTTTGATTTAGAGGTTGGTGAAAGGGGAGATACCCTTTCAGGTGGACAGAAAAAAGCTATCTCTTTAGCTAGGGCTTTAGTTGGTGAGTATTCAACTCTTTTAATGGATGAACCAACAGATAGTATGGATAATACAACAGAACGTAACTTGATAAATACTCTAAAAAAAGAGATAAAAGATAAAACAGTTTTATTGGTTACTCATAAACACACAATGCTTGATTTGGTGGATAAAATAATAGTTGTAGATAATGGAAAAATAGTATTAGCTGGTGAAAAACAATATGTTTTAAATAGTTTAACAAAGGGTAACAATGCTTAATCATAAAAATGAATCAACAGATTATGATTATATCAATTCTGTTTCACAAGCATTAATAGAAAAAACTCCAAGTAGTACAAAAGTTATTTTATATATCATATCATTTTTAATTATTGTGTTTTTTATCTGGGCTTCATTTGCAAATGTTGATCAATTAGTAAGGGGTGATTTTAAAGTTGTACCTTATGGGCAAAATAAAGTTATCCAAAACTTTGAGGGTGGAATTGTCTCAAAAATATTTGTTGAAGAGGGTCAACTTGTAGATAAAGGGGATGTGTTATTAAAACTTGAAAACAAACAGTACTCAGCCACATATGAAAAAAATGTTTTAGAGATAGATTCTTTAAAAGCTAAAAGGGATAGACTCTATGCTGAAGCAAATGATAAAGAGTTTAAAATAAAAGAGAATAATGAATTATATGAAAAAGAGTACCAATTATATAAAAGTAATAAAGATCAACTTCAATCAAAACTAAATGTTTTAGAGGAACAAATTAATCAAAAACAAAAAGAGTATAATGAGATTAAATCAAAAATTTTTCATTTAACACAAAGTTTTGATTTAATGGGACAAGAAAAAGATGTAATGGAACCTTTAGTTGGTAAAGGTATTGTTTCAAAAGTTGAGTTTTTGAAGTTATTACGGGAAGCTACTTCTTTAAAAGAGGAGTTGGAGTCAACAAAACTATCATTAAAAAGAGTTAGATCCTCAATTGATGAATATAAAAATAGATACAAAGAAGCAAAAGTGGAGTTTCAAAATGAAGCCCACAAAGAGTACAATGAAATAGTATCAAAAATCAACCAATATAGTACACAAAATCAAGGTTTGAAAGATCAAGTTACAAGAACATCTGTTGTATCTCCTGTAAATGGGTATATAAAAAAGTTATATGTAAATACAATTGGTGGAAGTGTTCAGCCAGGTATGGATCTATTGGAGATTGTACCAAATGATAAAAAACTTTTAATTGAAGCAAGAGTTAGACCAGAGGATATCGCTTTTTTACATAATCAACAAAAGGTTACTTTAAAATTCTCAGCATACGATTTTGCTATTTATGGTTCTTTAGGTGGAGAAATTGAGAAAATTGCACCAGATTCTATAACTGACAAAGATAATGAAACCTACTATTTAGTATACATTAGAACTGATAAAAGTTATTTAGGAGATGAGAATAAACCTCTTACTATAATCCCAGGTATGAGGGGTAGTGCAGATATTATTACAGGAAAAAGAACAATCTTAACCTATCTTTTAAAACCTATTATTAAAACAAAACAATATGCATTTAGTGAGAACTAATGAGAATTATATCTGTTTCATCAAATACAATTTTACTGCAACAATGGGATAAAGCAATAAATCAAAAATTTAAATCATTTCATATATATTCAAAGAATGAGTTAGATGGTTTTGAGTTTTTAGATAACGATATTGTTTTATTTGATTATGACAATATGAAAGAGTATATAGACTTAGTATTAAAAGCAAAAACTATATGTCTTAGCTCTTATTTGGATGAGATTTGTGGTTATAAGCTTCTTAAAAAAGGTGTAAAGGCTTATGGAAATAACTATATGACACCCTTTAATCTTAAAAATATAATAACTACAGTTTTTGAAGGTAAGGTTTGGGTATATCCTGAGTTAATGAATTTTATTATAAACAACACTACGATAGATAAGGTTAATAAAAAAGATTTAAAAGTAGAATTATTAACAAGTAGAGAGTTAAGTGTTGCAAAAGAGCTTTCTAAAGGTTTGACAAATAAACAAATAGCTGAGGTTTTAGATATTTTAGAACGAACAGTTAAGGCACATATCTCTTCATCTTTTAGAAAGTTAGAACTTTCAGATAGGGTTAGTTTAGGGATAATGATAAAAGAGTATTTTGACTAGACTCCAAAGCTCAATGGTTGGGCTATCTTAATTTGATTTATAGCTTTTAAAATAATAATCTAGATATCAATTTATATCTTTTTTTAGATATATTTTATATAATTTATAATATAAAAAATTAAGGATCTCCTTGAAAAAATTATTATTTTTAATTTTGTTTTTTTATATTAGTCTCTTTTCCCAGCCATTGGAGCTAACTAAGGCTGAAAAAGATTATATTCAAAATAAAAAAGTAGTTTATGTTTCAAGTGAGATTGGATATGAACCTTACGACTTTTTGAAAAATGGGAAACCCTCTGGCTACTCTATTGACTTATTAAACATCCTTTTAGAAGATACTGGCTTAGAAATAAAATTTGTAACTAAAAGTTGGAATGAACTTTTAGAAGATTTAGCAAATAAAAAGATTGATTTACTCCACACAATTTTTAAAACCTCAAAAAGAGAAGAGATATATAACTTTTCAAATGGTTATTCAAAAGTGGTTAGAAGCTATATAATAAATGAAGAAAGTGATGATATTAGAAGTATAAAAGAACTTTATGGTAAGAAAGTTGGAGTCTCAAAAGGTTGGAGTGAAATAGAGTTTTTAAAAAAACACCCCCAAATTGAGATGGTTTATTATAAAAATCTAAAAGAGAAGCTAAATGCAATTGCAATAGGTGAGATTGATGCAATAATAAATAGTACAAGTGTTGCCCACTATTACATAAAAAAATATGGATATACAAATATAAAAATCTCAAATGTAGTTCCAGAAGAGAGGGGTGAAAGTTTAAAAGAGTTTCACTTTGCAACACTAAAAGAGGATAAACATCTAATCTCTATTTTAAATAAAGCTTATGATAATTTAACCATTGAAGTATTGGATTCTTTGTACAAAAAATGGTTTGGAGTTTCAGAACAAAACAATATAAAGCCAGTACTATTTAATAAAAAAGAGAGAGAATACCTAAATAATAAACAGAGTTTATCCCTTTGTATTGACCCTAATTGGATGCCATTTGAGTCTTTTAAAGATGGCGAATATATTGGGATGAGTGCAGATTATTTTAAAATATTTCAGGAGAAAATAGGGATACCTATAGATGTTTTAAAAGTAGATACCTGGACACAATCTTTAAAATTAGGGAAAGAGGGAAAATGTGATGTTTTCTCTTTGATTATGCCAACTCCTGAGAGAAGAAGGTATTTAAACTTCACTAAAGAGTATTTTAAAACCCCATTGGTTTTTGCTTCAGAGCTACATAAGTCTTGGGTTGATGATTTTACTCAGATAAAAGAGAAAAGAATAGGTATAGTAAAAGGTTATGCCTATGGAGAGTTGTTGAGGTTACGATATCCAAACCTAAATCTTATTGAGGTTAAAAGTGTAGAGGATGGTTTAACTAAAATAGAAAAAGGGGAGCTTTATGGTTTCATTGGTACTCTTGCAAGTGTAGGATACCATATTCAAAAAAACCATATAGGTCAGATAAAAATCAATGGAAAGTTTGAGGATGAGTGGAAATTAGGTGTTGGTACACAAAAAGAACAAGCTATATTAAAAGATATTTTTAATAAAACCATTGAAAGTATAACTCCAACACAACATCAAAATATTTTAAATAGATGGATATCTATCTCTGTTGAAGAAAAGCAGTTAAATAAACTAAGTGTAGAGGAGGAGAACTTTTTAAGTAATCATCCTACTATTAAGTTTTTAGTTCGTTCCTCAAGACCACCTTTTGCCTTTGTTGAATCAAAAAAAGCTACAGGTATAGCTGTTGATTATATTAAAAAAATAGCTTCAAAAGTTGGGTTTAAACCTGAGTTTATTATTGAAAATATAGCTTTAAAAGACTCTTTTACTTTACTTTCTCAAAAAAACAGTGAGTTTGATACACTTTTGTTTACAGTTTTTAATGATGATAGGGAAAAAAGGTTTTTCTTTGGAGATACTTATCTATCCTATCCAGTTATGATTATTACAAATAAAAATCTACCTTATGTTGGAAGTTTAAGTGATCTCTCTGATCATACTGTTGTTATTGAAAGAGGGTTTAATATAGTTGATTGGGTAAAACAAGATTATCCTCAATTAAATGTTGTAGAGGTTCCCTCAACTATAGATGCCTTAAGAAGAGTTGATGAAAATGAAGATACAGTATATATAGGAAATATGGCAGTTGCAAACTATATGATTGCAAATGGAACTTTTGAAAATATAAAAATTGCTGCTCCATCGGGATATGGAAATATTGATTATAAATTTGTTGCTCCAAAACACTTGAAACCATTAATCTCTATTTTAAATAAAGGGTATAGACAGATAACTCCTGCTGAACATAACCTTATTATTCAAAAGTGGCTCTCTTCTAAAACCATTGAAAAAACAGATTATAGTTTGATTTGGAAAATAATTGGAGTCTTTTTACTAATATTAATATGGATACTTTGGTGGAGTAGAAAGTTACAATTAGCAAAAATAAAAACTGAATCTGCTTTAAATAAATTAGAAAAAACAAGAAAGAAACTCCATAAACAAAAAGAGGAGTTTGAACTTATTTTCAAATATTCAAAAGATGGGATTGCTATTATTGATACAAATACAAACTTTTTGAATATGAATAATGCATACTTGAATATGACTGGATTTACAAAAAAAGAGATGGTTTGTAAATCCTATTTAGATATTGTATTAAAAGAGGATGAGAATAGAGTAAAAGAAGCTATTGAAGAGTGTGTAAGAGTTGGTTATGTTGAGAATTTTCAAAAAACATATAAGGTTGCAAAAAACAAAAGAGTTGATGTAAATGTGAGTATGTCTTTGCTTCCTGATAAAAAAAGAATTCTTATTGTATCAAAAGATGTTTCCTCTTTAAAACTATTAGAGGAGCAAGCTAGATTGGCTTCAATGGGGCAGATGATAGGAAATATTGCTCATCAATGGAGACAACCATTAAGTTTGATTACAACAAGTGCTAGTGGTGTTAAACTAAAAATAGAGTATAATGAGTTTGATAATAATTATATTGTTGAAAATATGGATAATATTATGAAACAATCCAATTATCTATCAAAAACTATTGATAATTTCAGAAACTTTATAAAAAATGATAGGTCATATAAAACTTTAAGTGTAAAAAGTGTTATTGATCAAGCTATAAGTATCATAACTGCAAGTTTAAAGAACAATTATATTAATTTAGTTGTTGATTTAAACCATGATATTTATATTGAGGGAAATGAAAATGAATTGGCAGAGGCATTGATAAATCTACTAAATAATAGTAAAGATGCCTTGAGTGAAAATATCAAAAGTGAAGAGGATAGATTTATCTTTATCACCACAAAAAAATTAAATAATGGAAATCTAAAAATATCTGTTTTAGATAGTGCAGGTGGGATTGATAATAAGATTATAAAAAGAATATTTGAACCATATTTTACAACAAAACATCAATCGATTGGTACAGGACTTGGACTTTCGATGGTTGATAAGATAATTAGAGAAAGACATAAGGGTGTTATAACTGTAAATAACGAAGAGTTTGTTTATAAAAATAGAATCTACAAAGGGGCTTGTTTTAATATCGAGTTTAAACCTTTGGATAGTTAAGAACAATAATTGCATGTGAAGATTTACTTAGATTAAGGAAGATTTTTGACTCATAAAATATTAGTATCAGATAGTGATGTAAAGTTAGTTGCTTTTTTACAAGAGAGGATAAAAGATAAAAGGTTTCAATTTATTTTAGCCTTATCTTTAGAACAAGTTTTAGAACAACTTCAAACAGATAAGTTTTTTGCTGCAATTGTCGATTTTGAGATAGAAGATGAAAACAATAAAAAACTTATTGAATATATTATCGAAAAAAATATCCCTACAATTGCCACAGTTGATGAACTAACTTTAGAGAAATATAATCAATTAATCAAATACCCGATTATAGATTATGTGATAGATAATAACTATGCAGGGAAGTTTTACTTAGCTGACCTTTTACAAGGTTTAGAGTACTTTAATCATAAAAAAGTGTTAATCTGTTATGACAATAAAAACTCCTTAAAACTTGAGGGGTTAGTACAAGCTTTTTACTCCTTACTTTTTGAACCAATTTTGGCAACAACTAGGAATGAAGCAACAACAATCTTAAGTAAAGATGATACTATCAAGCTTGTTTATATCGATGAGGATATTGAAGATGGTAATGGGATAGATCTTTGTAGACAAATAAAACAAAATATAAACTATAAAGATGTAGTTGTTTTTGGTGGGGCACAAAATAGAGAAGCGGAACAGGAATTAAAAGAGATAAGGGGAAGATTTTATAAAAGTGGGGTTATAGATTTTATAATACAACCAATTGATAAAGAGCAGTTTAATACAAATATCTTATCTATGATGAAGATTTTAAAACAGAAAAAAAGACTTGATACCTATGTTGAAACAGTTGATAAATATGTTCTAATCTCAATCACTAATCTTCAAGGGATAATTGTATATGCAAGTGATGCTTTTTGTAATATTAGTGGTTACAGTAAAGAGGAGCTAATAGGTAAGTCACACAATATAATCAGACATCCAGATATGCCATCATCCCTTTATAAAAAGATGTGGGAAACTTTAAAACAAGAAAAAGCCTGGTCTGGAGAGATTAAAAATAGAAAAAAAGATGGTGGATATTATTGGGTTAGCGTAAAAATAGAGCCAATTTATGATGGCTTTGGGAAGGTTATGGGATATCAATCTGTTAGGTTTGATATTACAGATAAGAAAAAGGTTGAAGAGTTATCTTTAACAGATGCCCTAACAGGTGTTTGCAATAGAAGAAAATTTGATGAGGTTATTGAGTATCAGTTTTCTATATGGAAAAGATTTAAAAAAGAGTTTAGCCTTATATTTATAGATTTGGATGATTTTAAACAAGTAAATGATGAGTTTGGACATAATGTTGGGGATAAAGTTCTAAAACAAACCTCTTCAGTAATAAAAAAGAGCATTAGAGAGGTTGATACAATCTCAAGATGGGGTGGGGAAGAGTTTGTGATAATTTGCCCTTATACAGATAGTGAAGGTGCTATAAAACTTGCAGAAAAAATTAGAGAAGCAGTAGAGAATGAAAAGTTTCATTTAGTTGAAAATATAACTGCAAGTTTAGGGGTAAGTAGTTCAAAACCTGATGATAATATAGAGTTTCTAATAGAAAAAGCAGACAGGGCTTTATATAAAGCTAAAAAATTAGGGAAAAATAGAGTAGAGACTATTGAATAGAGTTTAAATAGTCCTCTACAATTGTTTTATGGTCAAATACAAGTTTTTCTAAAGGGATATCTTTTAAAGGATAAACAAAAACCTCCTTTGCATCATCTTGAGCTTTTGGTGTACCATAGGCTTTACATACATAAACAGCAGATGCAGTATGAAATCTTGGGTCTCTTTTTGGGTCTGAGTAGATGTTTTGTAAAGATTCAATTTGAACATTAAGGTTTGTTTCCTCTTTCATCTCTCTTACTAAACCATCCTCAACTTTTTCACCTATATCAACAAAACCTCCAGGAAGTGCAAGTCCAAATGGTTTGTTTAATCTTTCAATTAAAACAATACCTAAAAAGTTTTCATCTTTATCAAATAGTTTTATAATCCCATCAGTGCTTAAATGAGGTGTTTTTATCATCATAAACCTTTTTGTTTTTATTATAGTCAAATTTTGATTTCAATATAATATTCAAAACTAAATAAAAAAGATTTAATATGAGTAACGATAGATTGCATGAGATTTTAGCTGAGATTGGTGTTATACACAAAACTTTACTTGCAGATAATAAATTAGATGATATTGATTATGTTTTAGATTATATTGATACTTATGATGAAGATATAAAAGAGCATTATTTAAAACTACTTTTACAGTACTATTTCCAACAAAATGATATAGAAAACTTTAAAGAGTTACTTTTATTAGGTTTTAAATTTGATATGAGAATGGATGATTTAAAAGAGGCTTTTTTACATATAAAATCAAATGAAGAGAATGTGATAGGTTTATTAGAAGATAATGTAGTGTTTTTCAAAGATACAAACTATGAAGAGCCTTTAAAAACCATGTATAAGTATTATATGGATGGTGATGAGGATTTAAAAGTAACCTTAGAAGAGACAGTTGAATTGATAAAACGAAATAGATATATTTGTGCCTTTGCATACAAAAACAAAGATGAAGAGTACGCAAGATTTTTTCTAAATGAAGATTTATTGGAATCTTTACAAAGAGATCTACCATATCTTTTAAAATAAGAGAGAGATTATAAAAAAGTTTAAAAAAGTTCATGTTGAGATTACAAATATATGTAATCTAGAGTGTAGTTTTTGTCCTAGTAAAACTTTGCCAAATCAAACTATGTCTTTAGAGTTGTTTTCAAAACTAAATAAACAATTAAAAGAGATAACTAAAGAGTTGGCATATCATGTGGTAGGTGATCCTTTAGTTTTATCAAGTTTAGAAAACTATTTACAGATAAGTTATGAGAACAACTTAAAAGTAAACCTTACAACAGCCGCTTATGGGTTTTCAAAAAAACAGTTTGATAGTTTAATGCATAAAGCAATAAAACAGATAAACTTCTCTTTAAATTCATACAATGCAAATTCACATAAAATAAGTTTACAAGAGTATTTAGCTCCTATTTTAAACTTTTGTGAGTTTGCTATTGAAAATAAGCAACACTTTTTTATAAATCTAAGAATATGGAACCTTGACCAATCACAAAGTGCAAAAGAGTTTAATAAAGAGGTTTTTGAAACTGTAAATAAAAGATTTGGTACAAATATAGACCTAGATGAAGTGTATAAAACAAAACCAAAAAATATAAAAATCGCAAGGATGATTTTTTTTAATTTTGATGAGTATTTTTCATGGCCAAGTTTAGAAAATGAGATTGTAAGTGAAAAAGGGTTTTGTTATGGTTTAGATTCTCACTTTTCAATTTTAAGTAGTGGAAAAGTTACTCCTTGTTGCTTAGATAAAGATGCAATTATAGACCTAGGTGATACCAATACCCAAAGTTTAACTCAAATATTAAATTCAAAAAAAGTTAAAACTATCCAAAAGGGTTTTAGGGATAATCTCATAGTTGAAGAGTTATGTAAAAAGTGTGAATATCGAAGAAGATTTGATAAGTAGTATTAAGCTATAATATTTATATTTACTAACAATTTAGATTTAAAGGGCGTTTTATGTTAGAAGGGCAAATAGTATCCATTAGTTTAAAAGATTTTTTTACTAAAAAGATGTTAAAAATTGCATTATTGCCATTAGTTGTTACTATGGTTATAATGTTAACACTATTTTATACTGCAGCTGATTATGGTTTTCAAGCTTTACAACAGTTTATTGAAGCTTCTCAACAAGGTCAGGAAGTTCAAGTAGATACAGATGCACCTTTTTATTTTGTGTGGCTTATGTATGTGATTGCATTTTTATTTAAGTACTCTATCACCTCATGGTTGGTTGGGTTTTTAATCTATACAGTTGGAACACTATTTATTATGATGTTTTCAGTGTTTTTAACCCTTATAATTATTGGGTTTTTAACTCCAATGATTTTAGATATTATCCATAAAAGACACTATAAACAGTTGCAAATAAATGGCTTTGGTAATCTTTTCAGTCCCTTATTTATTTTATTAAAATGTGTAGCTGTTATGATATTTTTATTTATAGTTTTAATCCCAGCATATTTTATCCCTGTTATAAATCTATTTGCTATAAACTTACCTTTTTATTACTTTTTTCATAAGATGCTAACTTTTGATGTGGCTTCAACTATTTTAACTCAAAGTGAATATAAAGCTATACATAAAAAAAGTGCAAATAGTTTTAGACTTAGAACGCTATTTTTATATATGCTTTCGATGATACCTTCAATTACACTTTTTTCAGCTGTATTTTTTGTTATCTATTTAGGTCATGCTTATTTTCAAGAGTTGATAAAATTAAATGGTGATATGGATGTGGAAGTTGATGAGAAAGGGGATATTAGACTGTTACAAAACTAGTCTATATCCTGTTCCTTGAATATTTTTCAAAGCATTATCTGGGAGTTTTTTTCTAAAGTTTTTTATAAATAGTCTCATGGCATTTGGTGTCATAACACTATCCTCATTCCAGATAATATTCTCCATCTCTTCGTAGGTGATTATTCTATTTTTTTGAATTAGTAGTTTTAAAAATTGATTCTCTTTTTTTGTAAGTTTAAACTCTTCATCTGGAGATTGAACTAAAGATTTACTCTCATCAAAAAGCCACCCCTCATATAGGTTATAAACTCTAGCATTATCAAATGTTTTTACAAATGATTTAAGAGCATCCATTAAACTTGCATCAGTTACTGGTTTTACAATATATTTAACTAAATGAAGCTCTGTTGCATCTAACATATAATCAAGGTCTGTGTGAGCTGAGGTTATGATAACTCTTACTTTACTATCTGTTTTTCTGATTTTTTTGATTAAGTCTATGCCTGTTTCATTGGGCATTTTAACATCAGTTATGATTAGATCTGGTTTGTTAAGCTCATATAAGTTAAACGCTTCAGTAGCATTTTTAGCCACATATGTTTCTTTAAATAAATCTTTTAATATCTCATGAATGTTTGTTCTTATACCCTCTTCATCTTCTGCATATAAGACAGTAAAGGCACTTAGTTTTGATATTAGTTCTTTGTCCATTGAAAAAACCTTATTAGAAATATGGTATCATACCAAAAAAATCATTATATGGAAATTGAATTGAAATTTATTACAGAGAAAAATCTATCAAAAATAATCATCTACATTTTCATCATTATTATGACCTCTATGATTATGATGATATCATACTTTTACGTAAAAAACACCTATGAAGAGTTTGATAATGAGATGGATAAATATATACAAGAACATTATAAAAATCAGAAGGTTGCATTGAAAAAAGAGATCGATATGATTATCGATATTATTAAATACAATTCAACAAAAAATGATGAAAGTGAAGCTTTTTTAAAAGAGGAGACAATTAGACTTCTAAACAATATCACCTTTGATAAAAATAGAAGTAACTATATTTTTGTATATGAGATTTTAAATATGGAGGGTGGTGACGACTTTGCAAAGATGTTAGTTAATCCAAATAGATTAGATTTAGTAGGTGGGTTAATCTCTACAAACTATAAAGATTCAAATGGAACTAAATTTAGAGAAACCTTTATGAAAGATATTCGAGAAAAAGGGGAATCTTTTACTGAATATACCTATAGAAAACTAAATACAGAAACACCAAAATTAAAACTATCATATTTTAAATATTTCCCTAGATGGAACTGGGTAATTGCTGTTGGGGTTTATGTAGATGATATTGAAAAAGAGATAGAGAAAAATAGAGAAAATCTACAAAAAAAGATTCAAAAACAAGTTATTCAAAATATTTTATTATTCCTACTATTTTTATCTTTTGCAATAGTTATTTCAATTTTAATCTCACAAAAAATAGATGATGTATTAAGACACTATAGAAAAAGGGTACACTCAAAATCAAGAGCTTTAAGAGAGTTAAATGAAACCTTAGAAAGAAAGGTAATAGAAGAGGTTGAAAAAAATAGAGAGCAAGAACAACTTCTTGTCCAAAAGTCAAAACTTATAGCTTTAGGGGAGATGATATCAAATATTGCTCATCAGTGGAGACAACCCTTATCTGAACTTTCATCAATAATCATGTTTATAAAATTTAAATATGAGATGGGCAAACTAAATGATGAGATTATGAATAAAAAAACAAAAGAGGCAGAGGCTGTTTTAGACTTTATGTCACACACTATTGATGATTTTAGAAACTTCTTCTTACCAAAAAAAGCAAAAGAGAAGTTTACTTTAATCTCAGCACTTGATTCTATTATCACTATTATCTCAAGTTCACTTGTAAATAATCAAATCAATTTAACTGTTTGTGTAGATGATAAGATTGAGTTAAATACTTATCTAAATGAGTTTCAACAAGTTATGTTAAATATAATCAAAAATGCAAAAGATGTTTTGATTGAAAATAAAATCGAAAAACCTTGGATAAAAATATATACAAAAGTTGAGGGGGATAATATCATCCTTTTTGTTGAAGATAATGGTGGTGGTATCCAAGTTGAACCAAAATCAAAAATCTTTGAGCCATATTTTTCTACAAAAAAAGATACAGATGGTACAGGGATAGGTTTATATATGTCAAAAATCATTGTTGATAAAAATATGAACGGAAAATTAAAAGTTAGAAATGCAGATTTTGGGGCAAGATTTGAGATAATCTTACCCAAATAGGTTTTAGTTTAGGGAAGTTTTAAAACTTTTAACCCTTTTAAAACCTATAAAAAAAGCTAGTAGTAAAAAGAGTATTGTAGCAAGGGAAGTGTATAAAAAGGCAACCTTATCAAGTTTTACCATCTTGTCAAACCCCTTTGTTGGTGCAAGACCATCTTTAACAATATCATTATCTCTTACAATCACATATACCCAATAGGATTCAGAAGGGATATTTAAAACTAAGCCTTCTAAGCTTAGTTTTCCTTTATCAAGAACTCTATTATCAAACATTGAGATAAGTCTTACTTCATTTCCTGCAATGGTCCTTTTTGATTTTGTAAAAAAGGCGTTTATTAATATCTTATCATCACCAACTTTTTGTACCTCCATATCAACCCCTGCAACTTTGTGTGCAAAAGCAAGAGTTGATAAAACTATTATAAAAAGAATTGTTTTTTTAAGAAACATAACTAATCCTTGTGTATTTTTGTAGGAATCTAATCTTTCTCATATATTTGTATAATAGGAAAAAAATTACACTTAAAATTAGTAAAACTAAATCTACATATAAAACAGGATGCATCTCTTTTGATTGAGTCAATACCACAAGAAAATCACTGGCATTCATAATGTGTGCGATGATTGTACCAAATAGTAAGCTTGAGCTTAAAAAACAAAAAGCTTTTAACAAATCGATAATATCATCATAATAAACACTAAGAAGCAAAGTTGCTGCCCAAAAGGCATAGAAACAACCCTTTATCCAAATGATACGTTCAAAAAGTTGATTTGGAATTGCCCAATACAAAAATAAACATAAAGCAGTAGCAGGGATAATTCCAAACATAATAGAGATAGAAAACCTATTTAAAAAACTATAGTATTGGAAGTTATCTTTATGTTTTGAAGCTTTTTTATTACTATATATTAAAAATCCAAAAGCAAGTGATAACATAAAAGCAATACCAAGAACTGCATAGATAACTCTAACAATCAAAGTCTCATCTGGCAGAAAATGGAAAAAATAAAACCCCGATAAGAACTTGTTTACACCATGTACCTTATCTAACTCTTGTTTTTTTATAATAGAGCCATCAACTCCACTTAGTGTAATATATTGTCTATTTATAGTACCTGTTAGGATTCTATTATCTTTTAAGTAACCAGAGAATTTTATCTTGGCATTTTTGTCATTCCATTGCAATAAAGTGATTTTTTTAATCTCAAGGTTTTTATAATTGTTTTTTGCTTTAGCCATAAGATTATCAATATTTAACATCTTGATCTCTTCAGATTTTACTGGAACTTTATCTCTTGGAAAGATAATTGGAGCTACTAAGCTTCTCATATTTGTATTTTCACCTTTTGTGGCACTATAGGCAAAGGGGGAAGCTGTACTTAACATAAATCCTAAAACTGCACCAGTTAAAGAAAAAACAACAATATATGGCAATAAAAACAAAGATAAATCCCTATGCCACTTAAAATTGAAGGTTATTTTAGGTTTATGTTTATTGATAAATAAAATCACTCCACTAAGAACTAAAAATATCATTAGTATAGAAGCTATTCCCATCAAGAGCTGGCCAATTTTAGGGATATTTCTACCTACATGAAGGTCATTAAAAAAGACATTTAAAAAAGAGCGGTCAGAAGTGGTATCTAACATTTTTAAGCTATAAGGGTTTATATATTTTGTTCTTGCAGCAGGATCATTTATCGCTATTACGTCATCTTTATAGTTGGGTAGAGTTATCTCTACTTTATTTGTAGAAAACCCCTCTTCTTGAATTGTTCTATTTACAAGCTCATCAAGTTTATAGTTATAGGTTTCCTCTTTTTTAAAATATCTAGATGGGTTTTCCCATGCATATATTTGGGGTTTAAAAAGTGTAATAGTTCCAAAAAAAGCAGAGATATAAAAAAAGAATAGGGCAAATAATCCTATATTTGTATGAGCTTTAATTAAAAACTTCAGGTTAAGATTTTTTAAGTTCATTAAACCACCTTTAAAGTTATTATAAAAAAGATAGTTAGTATAAAAATACTCAATAAAGATTTTTTTAAAAGAGAGATTAAACTTTCACTAAATAAAAAAAATAATCCATAAACTGAGATTAAAACAGGAGTTAAAATTATAGAGGGGATTACTCTATAAGCATAATCTCCAAAGGCAATTGAGGTAAATATCATCATTGTTAAATATGCACATAACAAAGAGCATATACAGGCTGCTAAACCATGAACCAAGCCAATTTTTGACTTGGGTTCATGTAGATACTTTTTTATATCTTCCATGGTTGATTCTTTTAAAACTTATAAGATAGTGTAATCTTAAAGTTTCTTCCTGGATCATAATCGTTTGCATCCCCAGAACCAAATCTTGGGTGAACAAAGAATCTATTTACTGAAGCATGTGAAGTGTATGTTTTATCAAAAATATTATCAATACCAGCGATTAGTTTTAAACCTTTGATATTCCCTGGCTCATATTTTACAGCTATATCATGAACATCATATGATTCTTTTTTTGCTACTCTTAAACTGCTGTTTGGATCATTTTCATCAAATACAAAGATTGATTTCCAAGATAGTTCAAGCTCTGGATTCATCTTATATTTTAGATTTAAACTTATCTTATCTCCAGCTTCTTCCACTAAAGAGTCCCCTGTATTTTCAAAGTTTGATTGGGTATGTGTATAGGTTAATAGTGAACTAAAACTATCTAAGTTATACGCAAAACTTGACTCAATACCATAGATATTTAGTTTTCCTGCATTATAAGCTTCTGTAAAAGTATCAGCGTTGATATCTGCATAATCTATATAATCATCAATTGTTGTTTTAAAGTATTTAGTACTAAACCCAATATTATTTGCCCCTAAAACATTATCTTTTATATATTTAAATCCAATCTCACTATTTAAACCAGTTTCAGATTTGATATTTGGATTTGCAGCATAATTGGTTCTAGCAGTTGATAAAACTTCAACCATCTCAACACCTTTGAATAAAGAGGTTGCACTAGCTAATAAAGTTAAGTTATCATTTACAGCATATTCTGAAGCTAATGAGTAGGTGAATTTATTGTCACTTATATCCCCTGTTACTCCATCAAGGTCATATTTATTAAATCTAAGACCTGGAGTTAAGATTAAACCATTATCAAAGTCAATAGCATTTTGAAGATATAAGGCAAATGTTTTTGCCTTTTCATTTTTACCATATTGAACACCTGAGTTTGTAACTTCACTAGATTGTACATCATATAAAGCACCATAAGTTAAAGTGTGTAAAATATCTCCAGATTCAATATTTGATTGGGCTTTTGTATTTAAACCATAGTTTTTTACTTCTCCATCGATATCAGCTTGAGTTAAACCTCCTGGTCTAACAGCTGTAACTCCATCAATATATTCAAATCTATTAACTGTGTGTAAACCATAATATAAAGAGTTGTTTAGTATTAAACTCTCCCCTAGGTTTAATTCATGTTTTAAAGTATAGGTTTCTCTTGTAAACTCTGTAGGGAAAGTTGCATCACCACTGATGATTCTATTTGCAGCTGCACCAAAGTTTGGTCTTGGTACATAATCACCTTTGTCTTGTAATCTATCATAAGATAAAGAGATAGATTGTGTATCATTTATATCGTAGTTGTATTTTGTTAAGAAGTTGTAGATATCTCCATCTACACCAAAGGTTTTATTTCCCTCTCCATCTTTCCAGTTTCCATTGTCTTGGTATTTGTAATACATAAGTAAATCAGATTTATCACCAATTTTTCCATATCCAGTTAATGAACCACCAACACTTTTATTGCTGTTATAAAAAGATTCAACTATACCACCAACATTTTGCCCTTTTTCAAGTAGGTCTTTTCCATCTTTTGTTTCAAACTCGACAGCTCCACCTAAATCCCCATGAAGTACAGAGTTATTACCAACTTGGATAGAGGCTTTTTTTAGAATCTCTGGATTTATTCTAAGGTTACTCATATGATGGAAGATATCAACATTTGGCATTTTTGCTCCATCAATTGTGATATCTACATCTTCATCTCTAATCCCTCTAATTGTTAATTTATTGTTGATTGAGTGACTTCCTCCAACATCTACACCAGGGATATCTCTTAATAGATCACTTAAGTGATCCGCTTGTCTTGTCTCAATTGAGGTTTGACTTAAATTGATAGATGAACTTACAACTTGAACATCTGTAGTAGAAACTTCAATATCATCTAATACTGTACTCTCAGCAGATGCATGTGAAGTAAATATTGCTAATGAGGCAATAGTGCTTAGTAGTATGTTACTTTTTTTCATTTGTTTCCTTTGTATTTTTTACCCAATTAATAAATTTTTGGAAGTTTATCCACTATTTATTTAATCGAACTTTAAAATGATAATGAGTATCATAACTAAGATAAATCACAATAAAATCACAAAAGGGTTTAAAATGACAAAATTTCCAAATTTTCAAAACAAAGATATAAGTGTACTAATAGTTGAAGATGAAACACTATTAGCCCTTGGTATGGAATACTCTTTAGAGGAGTTTGGTTTTGAAATTTCTGGTATAGAAACCACTGCAGATGGTGCAATTAAGCATGTATCTGAAAATCTACCAGATATTATTTTGATGGATATAAACCTAAAAGGGATGAAAACAGGAATTGATGCAGCAAAGCAAATCTGGAACAGTTATAAAATCCCTGTGATATTTTTAACCTCATATTGTGATGACAAAACCATAAAAGAGGCGATGTTAAGTGAACCTTACGGGTATTTAATAAAACCTTGTAGAGATGAAGAGCTAAAAGTAGCTATTCAAACCTCACTACATAAACACAACTATTTTTATAAAAATAAAGATACCTTAGATACAAAAAAAGAGCTAAGACTTATAATAGAGTGTGAAAATGGCTTTAGTTATGACAAAGCAAAGAATATATTATTTAAAGATGGAAGAATAGTTAAACTTACAGGAAATGAGATAAAACTTTTTGATATTTTGACTGATTATCCAAATGAACCAGTTAGTTTTGAAAGAATTTGCAGTTTTGTTTGGAGAGAAGAGGGGAACGATATGGGAAGGTTAAGAACTTTAATATATAGAATAAAGAATAAACTAGGGGTAAATTTGATAGAAAATATTTTTGAGATGGGTTATAAATTAAAAATAAAATAGATGCCTTTGAAAAAAAACTACTCTTTAAATACAAAAATAACCTTTTTATTTCTCCTTTTGGGATTTGTATTATTAACAATTTTATTTATCCAAATTATTCCAAAAATGAAAGAGGAGCAAAAAAAAGAGAAAAAACATAAAATAGAAAGGATGATAACACTAACTAACGAACAATTAAAACTTGCCATTGAACTAATAATCCATTCAAAAAAAGCAAAAGTAACTGAGATAGAGACTCAACTAAAAACCTATATGGATAAAAATATATTAAAGTATAAAGACTCAAATCAACTATTACAAAATCTAAATAGAAAACAAGGGTGTAAATTCACCTATTTGGATAAGGGCTTATATAAATCACCAGAAAACCAAAAAAGATTTATAAAAGATGAATTAGTGATGTACACTGGAAAACAGGAACATATGTGTCCTAAGTTTACAAAGGAGTTTATCTATACAAGAAGTTTAACAGATGGTAAAAGTTTAGTTGCACAATGTAGTTCAGATGTTTTTATTAATAAACATAATACTTTAGAAGAGAAGATAAAAAAAGATTTACAAAAAAGTTTCAACCTTACCTATGAAGATCATAAAGGTAAAGTAAATCTAATTTGGATAAATACAAAACACAAAGATTATGATTCAAAACCTTTATATGATATTGGTGATGATACCTATAATATGAAATATTGTCTTAGTAGAATCTCAAGTTCAACTATCCCACAAGTTGGTAATCTAACTGCAAAACAGATTATAGAAGCTTCTAATAAAGAGCCTATATACCATCAGTTTTCGAAAAATAGACCAGCATATACTTGGGTGAAAACCCTACAAGATTCTGATGAGGTTAAACTACTTTATCTAACAACTATATATGAGGAGGATTTTAATAAAAACTTCACCTCCCCTTTATTGAAAATCTTACCAGCTACGTTTTTTTCCCTTTTTACAGTTATCTTTTTAGGGGTGTTTTTATTTAAAAAATTGTTTAAAAGTATAAATATCTTAACAAACACAGCCAAAGAGGTAAATAATGGAAATATTGAAATAAGAAACAATCTTAGAGGAAATGATGATATCGCCTTTTTAGGAAAAGCCTTTGATAATATGCTTGATTCAATAAAAGAGAATATTGAAACACTTGATAAAAAGGTTGAAGAGAAAACAAAACAATTAAGTGATTCCTTGCAAGAAAAAGATATGTTATTAAAAGAGGTACACCATAGAGTTAAAAACAATCTTGCAATGACAATCAATCTAATAAAACTACAATATAGAAAAATAGAGGATGATAAAACAAAAGAGATACTTTTAAATATCCAAGAGAGAATTTATACTATGGAGCTTTTACATAGAAAACTTTATGAATCAAAAGATTTAAATTCAATCCCTTTTAAAAAATATGTAAATGAACTTTGTAATGATTTGGATAAAACCTATAAAAACTCAAAACAAATCGATATAAAATGTGAGGTGGATGATATAAATCTAAGTATCGAATACGCCTTACCTTGTGGACTAATCATAACTGAATGTTTAACAAATGCATATAAGTATGCCTTTGATAAAAATAGTGGAAAAATTAAGGTTATTTTTAAAGTTGAAAAAGAAAAATGTAGCTTAATTATTAGTGATAATGGAGTAGGCTTACCCCAAGATGTAGATTTAAATAAATCAAAAACTTTAGGAATAAGGCTTATAAGCTCTATAATTAGGGGACAGTTGCTAGGTGATTTTAATTATAAATATGAAAATGGAGCAAAGTTTTATTTTTATTTCAATATCATTTAAGATAATCATTATCAATATTGATATATACTTCCAAAATGTTAAGTAAAATAGTTTTTATCATTTCAATCATATTTGTACTGTTTATTCACTTTACAATTTTAAGTACTCAAAAACAAAAAGAGGAGAAAGTTGTTGTATCAAAACCAACATCTATTTCCAAAATCTCTTTACAAAAAGTGGTTTTAAAAAAGAAAGAGCTTAAAAAACAAGAAAAGAAAAAAGAGCCTAAAAAGCTTGTAAAACCAAAACCTATAAAAAAAGAGATTAAGAAAATTGTTAAAAAAGATAAAAATAAGGTTTTGAAAAAACAAGAAGAGAAAAAAATAGTTAAAAAGCCCAAGCCACTTAAAAAAGAGGAAAAAATTGTAAAAAAAGAGGAGTTTAAACCAGCTCCTAGTGTCACAAAAAAAGTTTCTAAAGTGGTTCCTAAAAAAGAACTTGTCTCAAATGAAACAAAAAACTTTATTGAAAATGAGTATATATCAGCTTTAAGAAAAGAGATAGAAAAAAATAAGGTTTACCCTAAAAGAGCAAAAAGATTAAAACAAGAGGGAAGAGTAGTTATCTCTTTTGAATTACTAAAAGATGGAACAATAAAAAAAATAAATATAAAAGATTCAAGCGGTTTTAAAAGATTAAATAGTGCAGCTGTAGATTTACTTGAAACAATCTCAAAATTTCAGCCTATACCAAAAGAGTTAAATAAAGATATCTGGGTAATTGAGATACCAATCAATTACTCGATATATAATAGTTAAGAAGGAGAAGAAGTGTTTTTTGCTGAGTTGATTAATGGATTAAATCTAATGGAGTATATACATAGAGGTGGAATTATTGTATATATTCTTATTGGATTAAATATTTTAGGATTTTCCATAATGTTATGGAAGTTTATAGAACTGTTTGTAGCTAAGTTTAGAAAAGATAGCACAGCCAAAAGAATTATTAGTTTGATAAATGAAAATGAGAAAAGGTATGAGGAAAAAGTGTTAAGAAATGCACTTGATAAATATCTAAGTGAGTTAGAATCTGGTTTAAATACTATCAAGATTATTGCTTCTATCTCACCTTTATTGGGATTATTAGGAACAGTTATAGGTGTATTAAACTCTTTTGATTCTATCTCAAAACTTGGATTGGGTGATCCAGCTATTTTTTCTACAGGTATCTCTATTGCTTTAATCACTACGGTTGCTGGATTAATTGTAGCAATTCCCCATTATATTGGATACAACTATCTAATAGGGTTTATTGATAATTTAGAGCATAAAATTGAAGAAAGAGTTATAGCAAAACTATGAGAAAAAAAAGAGAAACAATAGCTCCTGATTTAACACCTATGATTGATGTGGTGTTTATACTTTTGATCTTTTTTATAGTCTCTTCTGTTTTCAAAAAAGAGGAGTTAGCTTTAATACTAGATCTACCCTCTTCAACAGCTCAAGAAGTAGAAGTTGAACCAAAGCAAATCTCTTTAGAGATAAGTAAAGAGGAGTTTGCAATTTATGGTAAGGTTGTTACTTTAAATGAGTTAGATAAGCAGTTATCTAAAGTAACAAATAAAGAGGATAGCATAATTGTTAGAATCGATAAAAATGTAGTCTATGACAGAGTTGTTCAAGTTTTAGATACTCTTCAAAAATATAGTTTAAATAATCTATCTTTAGTAACAAAAAAGTAAAAAGAGTTTAAGAAAAAACTCTTTTTACAAAATATTTATATTCTCTCTTTTCTTTTTCTTTTTTTAGCAATTTTCTTTGCAGTTCCATTTAATGTTTTTACTGTAAGTGCTGTAGTTATCACAGCTGCCAAAGGTAATAATAGTGGCATTTTAAATCCTTTATGATAATAGTTATTAAAATCATATCATTAGTTTCCTAAAACTAAACTGATAATTATTATCATATTGCAATAAATATTCCTTTGGAAGTTTTAAAAAAAAATTTGGCAAAAAAAATAGTCACTTTGAAAAAAGTGACTATTAAAGTAGGGTGAGTTTAAGTTTTAAAGCTATTGACAATCTTCACACAAACCATAAATTGTCATCACATGGTCTTGTAAGGCATATCCATTGTTTTCAGCTATTTTAATCTGTTTTAATTCAATCAAATCATCTGAAAACTCAATAATTTTATGACATGAGGTACAAATTAGGTGATCGTGGTGTTGGTCTAGTTTAAACTCAAACCGTCTTGTTCCATCACCTACATCAAGTGACTCTACGATATTCATCTCTTCAAAAAAATTGATACTTCTGTAAACAGTTGCTATACCTATATCTAGATTAAACTCCTTTTGTACTCTTTCTGTAATCTCTTCAGCACTTAAATGCTCTTGACTAAAAAATAAAATTTTTAAGATATAGTCTTTTTGTATAGAGTTTTTAAAACCAAGTTTTGAAATGTGTGTCTTAAAGTTGTTTAAAAACAGTTCAAATCTTTTTTCTTCGTTTGTTGGCATTAGTTGTTTTCTATAAAGATAACTGCTATGGATATGAGTAGTGTAGCACCATATACATAGGGCAGGTTTCTATTTATTTTCATATTTCTTTTAAAGAATATTGATGTATCGAAACTATTCGACTCTTTTTTAGTTTTCATACTTATTCCTTAATATTAATTATCAGTATTATACATTGTAGAAACTTAACTTAATTTTAATGATAATTATTATTAGTTTTAGCTTTGTGTAAAAAAATCTATTAATTAAAATAAATAATAAAAAATTAAAAATGAATCTGTTTTAAAAAAGTGTATGTTCTATTAATATTTTTAACCCTATTGCTATAAGTACAATTCCACCAAGTTTTTCAGCCTTGTCTTCTAGGTATGAGCCACCTTTTGTTCCTAGATATACACCAAGAAAACTAAAAATAAAGGTTATAACTCCTATTAGTATCATCGATATAAAAGGGTTTAAATCCATTAGTGTAAGGGTGAAACCAGCAGCCATTGCATCAATACTTGTTGCAATTGCTAAGATTAAAAGAACTTTGTTTGTGATTTGAGATATCTCATCTTCGGTATTTTCCTGAAAACTTTCATATAGCATTTTCCCACCAATTAAGGCGAGTAGTCCAAAGGCAACCCAGTGATCAATTGATTCAATAAAACTACCAACACCAAGACTTGCTAGGTAACCAAATAGGGGCATTAGTGCTTGGAAAAACCCAAAAAACAATCCAACTTTTAACGCTAAGCCTTTATCGAACTTTTTTGTTTTTACACCAATTCCAATTGAAACAGCAAAGGCATCCATACTAAGTGCAAATGCTAAAATAATAACCTCTATCAAAAATATCTCCTTAAAATGAAATATTACCATATTGATAATATAAAAATATTGAATTCCTGACTTGATGAGACAAGATTGAGACAAAGTGTAGATATAATGTATAAGATTTTTTAATAATGAGGACATAATGCAAAGTTTAGTTATAGGTATATATCTTCTACTAGTTTTGTTTGTAGGTTTAAAAGCTGGACAAAATATAAAAGGTATGAAAGAGTATGCAGTTGCGGGGAAATCTTTTGGTACATTGGCTATATTTGCCACCCTTTCTGCTTCGTTTATTGGTGGTGGATTTTCTATGGGAAATGCTGAAAAAGTATTTTTGGTTGGAGTTTCAAATATTGTTGCTTTGTGGGGGTTTAGTTTAAAAGAGTTGTTAGTTGCTAAATTTATTGCACCAAAAATAAAACACTATCCCCATGCAATCTCTGTGGGAGATATTATGGAACCAGCCTATGGAAAAGAGGCAAGAATCTTTAGTGGTATTTTTGGCTTTATTTTATGTGCAGGTATTTTAGGTGCACAAATTGGTGCAATTGGTTATATCTTTAATCTATTTTTAGATCTAGAAAGAACATATGGAATCTTAATTGGTATGGGGATTGTAATAGCTTATGCAACAATTGGTGGTATGAGAGCTGTTGTTTGGACAGATATTATGCAGTTTGTTGTTTTAGCTATAGGTATCCCTTTAGTTCTTTTTTATGGTTTAGAACAATTAGGAGGATGGGATTTAGCTAAAAGTAATATACCAGCTTCACATCTTAGTTTACCAACTGATGCTACATCATTAATAGCTTTAAGCTCTTTGTTTTTAACTTTTTTACTGGGTGAAACTTTAGTTCCTCCATACCTTCAAAGGTTATTAATAGGAAAGGAGACAAAAGCGGTTTCAAAAGGTACTTTTTTAAGTGGCTTGTTCTCTATTCCTTTTTTTGCTATGACAGGTTTAGTTGGATTAATAGCCCTTGCAATGAACCCTTCACTTGATGCCAACCTTGCAATGCCATATGTAATAAAAGAGTCACTACCTCCACTTTTACAAGGTATTGTAATAGCTGCAATTATCTCAATAATAATGTCCTCTGCAGACTCATTTTTAAATTCAGCTGCTATTGCTTTTAGTAATGATGTCTTAAAACCTTTGAAAAAAGAGCCTTTAAAGATTGAAACAGAGCTAAAAGTAGCAAGAGTAACTACTCTTTTAGTTGGGGTTTTAGCAGTAGTTTTTGCCTTATCCATTGATAGTATTTTAGATATTTTAATCTATTCATACAATTTTTGGGCACCTACAGTTTTAGTTCCACTTGCAGCTGCTTTATTGGGGTTAAATGTTAGTAGAAAAAGGTTTCTAGCTGGTTCAACTGCTGGTATATTGGGTGTAATAGTTTGGAATCTTCTTCTTAATTCCCCATACCAAATAGATGGTTTAGTAGTGGGAACCTTATGTAACTTTATAGTATTTTTTAGTATTGATAAAAAAGCACAAGTAAAATAAACTTGTGCTTTTATTTAATTAAATGCAGACATCACAATACCTCCATCAACTCTTAGCATAGCTCCATTGGTTGTACTTGATAAACCACTAGCTGCATAAACTATCATATTTGCAGTTTCCTCAGGCTCGGCAAATCTTTTTATAAGTGAGGTGGGTCTATGAACCTCAAAAAACTCTTTTTCAATCTCTTGAAAGGTTTTATTCTCTTTTTTTGCTAACTCATCAAGAAACTTCATTACACCTTCAGATTTTGATGGACCTACAATAATTGAGTTTGACGTTACAGCAGTGCCTTGTGTAAGTTGTGCAATCCCACGTGCAACAGAGACTTGAGCAGTTTTTGTCATACCATAATGTATCATCTCTTTTGGTATATTTAAGGCAGATTCACTTGAGATAAAAATTATTCTTCCCCAATTTTGTTCAACCATTTTTGATAGATAGTGTTGAGAAAGTCTAACCCCACTCATAACATTTACATTAAACATATGTAACCACTCTTGTTCACTAATATCTTCAAAGTTTTTTGGTTCAAATATCCCTAAATTATTTATTAAAATATCTATATGTGGTATTTGAGAGATTAGATGATTGCAACCTGTATTATCTTTCAAATTGGCAACAATACCTTTTATATTTGCATCCGGTATCTCTTTTTTTATAGATGATATTGCCTTTTGAAGTTTTTGTTCATCTCTTCCATTTATAATTACATGTGCACCTTCAAGACAAAGTTTTTTTGCAGTTGCAAGTCCAATACCTTGTGTTGCTCCTGTGATAAGTGCGATTTTATTTTTGATTTTTAAATCCATTCTCACTCCTTTTGAAGTGATTTTAATTAAAAAAAATCGTTAAAAAATCGCAATAGTTTATAAGGTCTCTATTTTATAACCTGTATTATTTCTAGTTGTAATCAAATCTTTATGAAGTTTATTTCTTAATCTAAATAAAACAGATCTAAATGCTGCATATCCTGCTGGTTCATCCTGCCAAATTGCATATTCAATTTGTTCTTGAGATACGTTATATCCAGCACTATTACAAAGAATTTTTATAATTTGAGTCTCTTTTTTTGTTAGTTTTACAGGTTCATCCCCATAATACAAAATCTCCTTTTCTTTGTCAAAAAGATATCCATATTTTAGCTTTATGGTTCTAGATTTTTGTTCCCTTACAAGCTCTAATTGATGATTTAATGTTTTATTTATATTTACAGCAGCGTTTAGTTCATGGTTTTTTTTAAAGTCATCTTTTGATTTTTCTAATGCAACTTCAATAGTGGCATGAAGATGACTTTTTTTATAAGGCTTTAAAATATAACCATAAGCTAATGTTTCTGAAGCTTTTTTAATAGTAGATATTTCTGAATTAGCTGTTAAAAATACAATAGGTATATTGGGTAAAAACTGTTTTAATTCTTTTGCAAGCTCTATACCTGTAGTTGGCCCTTTTAGGTATATATCCATCAAAATTAAATCAGGTTCAACCCCTTTTTCAAGGAGTTTTAATGTTCGACATTTATTGGGAGCTACTCCACAAGGTTCATAGCCTAACTCAATTAATGTTTCTTTTAAATTCATTGCAATAATCGATTCATCTTCAACTATTAATATTTTTATTTTTTCCATTAATCCTCCTTTAGTGGGAAAAAGATATTGCACTCTAATCCCTTATTGTTTTTAAACTCAATTGTTCCATCTAGTTGATCCTCTACAATAGAATGGATAAGTTGCATACCAATAGAATCTGTTTTGTATAAGGAATCAATATTTTTTAATCCATCCCCATTATCTCTTATTTTTAAATGGATATCATTTACCGATTTTTTTATATGGATACAAAGTAGATTTTTTCTATTTTCTTTAAAGGCATATTTTAAAGCATTTACACAAAGTTCATGTAAAACCATACCAACTTGAATACATCTATTTGTTGAGAAAATCAATTTGTCGATATTTAAATCCACTTCAAGATAGGTATTATTTGAGATATATAACTCTTTAATATCATCTATAAGTCTTCTAATATAATCTTCTAGGTTTATATAAGCTAAGTTTTCACCTAGGTATAAAAATTCATGAACTAAAGCCATGGTGTTGATTCTACTTCTACTTTGTTTTAAGATATACTTAACTTCATCATCTTGAACACGTCTATATTGCATTGTAAGCAGTGATGAGATTATCTCCATATTGTTTTTTACCCTATGGTGAATCTCTTTTAATAAAATCTCTTTTTCATCAACTGATTTTTGTAACTCTTGATTCATATTTGTTATTTTATTTCTATAGATTAGTTTAGGAGTAATATCTCTCCCAAAGGCACAAATATAATCTTGCCCACCATAAATAAACCCATGACCTGAAACTTCAATATTTATGATACTTCCATCTTTTTTTCTTTGGGTTGTTTCAAGGGTCCAGTTTTTTGTATTTTTAATCTCAATCATACACTCTTGAGCACTATTCCTATCAAAATTTGGATCCATCTCTTCTAAAAACATATCTAACATCTCATCTTTTGTATACCCTAGCATATTACACGCAGCATTATTAATATATACAATTCTTGCATCAAGAGTAAACCAATATATCGCATCAACAGAGTTGTCAAGGGCAAACTCATAAGGGGCTAATCTATCTTTATCTTTCCTTTTTAGTTCATTATATGCTTTATCAATATTTCTTATAACTTTTTGCATATGGTTAATCATAAGATAAAGTATTATACCTGTTGATATAACAAACAGTATTGCGAAAGTTAGTGGTCCTTGTTTTGTTATATCGTTATGTTCAAAAATTATTGTAATTAGTTTATCAAAAAAAATTGCCCCCAAGATTCCAATAGCGATATATGTAATTGAAAATCTTTTTGCCAACTTATTTTTATTCAAAACCTTTTTTTTAAATAGATTAATTGAATTTATCATTTATTTCCTTTGATGAATTATAACAAAAAAAAATCAGTGTAAAAAAAAGTGCGATATTTTAGCGATATTATTTATTTAAAGTTCTAATGTTCAAAGGCAAATTTGATTTTTGTTGATTGGCAAAATACTAAAAAAGGGTGTGAAATGGGTGCGAGTACTTTATCTACCAAATTGGATAAGTTCGTACATATAACAAATCAAACTCCAAAGGGTTTAATTGAGTTTGATTTCTCAGTGGGTAATCCAACCTTATATGTAGAACTTGCATTACCACTAAAACAGTTTGAGGAGTTTTGTGTACAGAATCAAGTAAAGTTTCTTACAAAGCAACAGTTAATTGATGTGGAAAACGATAAGTATAAATGGAAATATGGTGTAGTTGGCACATCAAATGAGAATTAAATAAGGAGAAGAGGAATGACTTTAGATATAAAAAGTGTAGAGATAAAACCGATACGGCAAACATATGGTCATGTTGCTAGAAGAATAGGTGAAGGTAAAGCTGCAACAAGATATGAAGAGGCGACATATGATTTACAAGCATCAACAAATTTTCATTATCTTCCTACCTACAATTCAAAGTTTGAGATTTATGATGAGAGAAAAACAGCAATAAAAATGTCTGATTGGTATAAGTTTTTAGATCCTAGACAATACTACTATTCTAATTATGTTATGACAAGAGCAAAACAACAAGAGGTAGCAGAGCAAAATTTTACTTTTATTGAAAAAAGAGATTTGTTATTAACAATGTCAAAAGATATAAGAGAGCAAGTCTTAAAATCAGTTGTTCCATTAAGGCATTATGAATGGGGTGCAAATATGAACAATTTGCAACTTGTTTCTGAATCATATGGATCAGCCCTTGCTAATGCTGCAACATTTCATGCAGAGGATAGATTGGGTAATGCTCAATATATAACTAGAATTGGTCTATTACTTGGGGAAAACGAAGGTTCAGTTTTAGATGAAGCAAAACAGATTTGGTTACAAGAGAGTTCATGGCAACCACTTAGAAAGCTTGTTGAAGACTCATTTGTTGTTGAGGATTGGTTTGAGTTATTTGTCTTACAAAATGTTGTGATGGATGGATTTATTCATCCTTTATTTTTTGATCTTTATGAACAAGAGATTAGTTCAAAGGGTGGAAATATTCAAAGTATGATGACAGAATTTATCTCAACTTGGTTTGAAGAATCTAACAAATGGGTTGATAAAACATTAAATGTAGCAATATCAGAGTCTGAAGAGAATAAGCAAATAATAACTACTTGGTTAAATAACTATATTCCCTTAGTTGAAAAAGCTACTTTGGCATTAGCTGGAAATTTAGTTGAAAATCCAACTGAAACAGTTTCTTTAATCAAAGAAAACTTTATAGCTCGTTTAAATAAAAACGGTTTAAATTTATAGGAGAGGTTATGAACGGAAATAATGTACTTTTAGTTCTTCAAGCAGTTGAAGAAGCAAAGCCAATGGTTGAGGCAATACAAAAAGATAATCCACAAGCGATTATCCAAAATGAACCGGCAATGATTAAGATAACTTGTCCTAGTAAACTTATAGTAAAAGCAGACACTATGGAGGAACTTATAGGAAGAGAGTGGGATCCTCAAGAGTTACAATTGTGTTTAGTAACTCTTGCAGGAAATGTTGATGAAGATTATGATCATTTTACAATATATTGGGATAATTAGGAGCTTATTATGACTATGAATAGTAAAAACAGAAAAAAAAGACTAAGTATGAAAGATAAATACAAGTTTATGACTAGACTTGGATGGGAAACAACTTATCAAGATATGGACAAGGTTTTTCCATATGATAAATATGAAGGTATAAAGATTCATGATTGGGAAGCTTGGGAAGATCCTTTTAGAATGACAATGGATGCATATTGGAAATACCAAGGTGAAAAAGATAAAAAACTTTATGCTATTATAGATGCTTTTGCACAAAACCATGGACAAAAAAATATTAGTGATGCAAGATATGTTTCTGCATTAAAACTATTTTTACAAGGGGTAACACCACTTGAATACCAAGCAAATAGAGGTTTTGCTCATGTGGCTAGAAACTTTAGAGGAGATGGACCAAGAATCGCTTGTCAAATGCAATCAATTGATGAGTTAAGACATGCACAAACTCAAATCCATACCTTAAGTCATTATAATAAGTATTTTAATGGTTTTTCAGAGTTTTCACATTGGCATGATAGAGTTTGGTATCTTTCTGTTCCTAAATCATTCTTTGATGATGCAAGAACTGCTGGACCTTTTGAGTTTATGATTGCTATTGGATTTTCATTTGAGTATGTATTAACAAATCTTTTATTTGTACCATTTATGAGTGGAGCAGCTTATAATGGAGATATGGCAACTGTTACTTTTGGTTTTTCAGCACAAAGTGATGAAGCAAGACATATGACTTTAGGTCTTCAAGCTATTAAATTTATGTTAGAACAAGACCCAGATAATGTTCCAATAGTTCAAAAATGGATTGATAAATGGACTTGGAGAGGATATAGAGTATTAGCATTAGTTGCAGCAATGATGGATTATATGTTACCAGAATCTCCACAATCATGGAAAGAAGCATGGGAGTTATATTTTGAAGAAAATACAGTTGCTTTATTTAAAGATTTAGAAAGATATGGAATAACTATTCCAAAATGTGCTGGAACTGTGGCAGCTGAAAAAGAGCACTTATCTCATCAGGTTTGGTTAACACTATATACTCATGCTGCACCTGCAGCTATGCATACTTGGGTTCCAACTGAGGAAAAGATGCAATGGTTAAGTGAAAAATATCCAAATACTTTTGATAAATATTATAGACCAATATATGAACACTGGAAAAAAAGAGAAGAGGAGGGGAATAGATATTATTCTGAAATGTTGCCTCAACTTTGTCAAGTTTGTCAAATACCAATGTTATTTACAGAGGTTGAAAAAGATGATCCAATGCAATATGTTCATAGACAAGGTACTTACAAAGGGGAGAGATACCATTTTTGTTCAGATCATTGTAAAGAGATATTTGAAAATGAACCTGAAAAATATGTTTATTCTTGGTTACCTGTTCATCAGATTTTTCAAGGAAATTGTGGAGGACCAACACTTCCTGATGTATTAAATTGGTATAAAGTTGAATTTGGTCAAGAAAATTGTGATTATGTTGGTTCTCAAGATGAAGCAGCATTTAATTCATGGCATGCAAAAGCATAAGGAGAAGATATGGCAACAAAATTTATAGGAAAATATGACGCACCAGTAAGAGATAAGGTTGAAAATTTTCATGGAAATATTATGGTATATGTGGGATGGGATAAACATAGGATGATAAACTCTGCAATGGCTTTCCCTTTACCTGCTGCGATGCCTTTTAATGCATTGTTAAATGAAGTTTTACCAAGTTGTTATAAAGACCATCCCGATTTTGAAAAACTAGATTGGAATACAACTGAGATTAATTGGCAATTAAATGGTAAACCTTTTAACCCAGATGTAGAGAAATCTTTAGAAGAGAATGGTATAGATCATAAATCTTTAATTCAGTTTGAAACACCAACTCTTAGAGGATTAAATGGTTTAGGAATGTAAAATGAGTTATACAGTAGAGGTAGAGCCAACAGGTGATGTAATAGAGGTACAAGATGATCAAACAATCCTTGATGCAGCATTAAGGCAAGGGGTATATCTACCCCATGCTTGTAATCATGGTTTGTGTGGAACTTGTAAGGTTGAGCTTTTAGAGGGTGAAGTGGATCATGGTGATGCTTCACCTTTTGCACTAATGGATATGGAAAGGGACGAAGGTAAGTGTTTAGCATGTACTTCAAAACCTAAAGAGGATTGTGCAATAGAAGCTGATATTGATGAAGATGAGGATGCTAGAAGTATCCCTGTAAAAGATTTTGAAGCAACTGTTATTGAAGTAGCTGATTTAACACCAAGAATTAAAAAGGTGGTTTTAGAATTAAATGAAGCAATGGATTTTCAAGCGGGTCAATATGTACAGTATTATGTACCAGGATTTAAGGACCCAAGATCATTTTCAATAGCAAGTTCACCTAAAAATGGAAAGATTATAGAGTTAAATATCTCACTTATTCCAGATGGGGAAGCAACTCCTTGGATTCATGAAAATACTAATGTAGGTGATAAAACAATTATATCAGGACCTTTTGGAAGATTCTTTGTAAAAGAATCTGCAAGAAAACCAATGTTGTTTTTTGCAGGTGGTTCTGGTTTATCAAGTCCAAAGTCTATGATAGAGGATCTACTTGAAAGAGCTTGTGAGGAGTCAATTACACTTTTTCATGGAGCAAGAAATCAAGAAGAGCTTTATTATGCTAATAAGTTTAAAGAGTATGAAACGAAGTATAAAAATTTCAAATATATTCCTGTTTTATCTGATAAAGAATTAAAAGATTGGAATGGTGAAATAGGTTATTTAAATGATATTGCAATAAAAATGTATGAAAATAACTTTGCTGGACATAAAGCTTATCTTTGTGGACCACCACCTATGCTTGATTCATGTATCACTTCTTTAATGAGGGGAAGATTATATGAAAGGGATATACATATAGAAAAGTTCTTTTCAAAAGCAGATTTAGATGCACAAAATCAAAAAAGTCCACTTTTTAGGTCTTTATAAATAAAAAAGATACAATATATATATTGTATCTTTTTTATTTCTATTTTATCGCTTAATATGTTGCAAGTATTAAGATGATTTATTCTTTTGCGCAACGTTTAAAATGAGCCAATAAATTGCCCGCAGGGGAATTTATTGGCTCCACTGATTTGTTATGCTTCATTCTATACTCTGGATACAAGTTTCAAAGTATTTCCAGTCACTTATCGTAAAATATGTATTACTTAATCGATTGGTTATTGTTGAATCTTTATATTCAATTCTAAGACTTACTTCAAAACCACTAGAATCTTTTTTATCCGAAAATGAGGGCTTATTACATATCTCAAATTTTTCTAAAATTAAAATATCATCAATATCAAAATGGTCGTATTTCCATTTTGAAATACATTTGTAAGTTTTACTTTTACTCAAAACTTGGTTTTGTTTTATTTTAAGCTGTTTTAATAAATCACTATTATTCATAAATTTATTCCTTATTCTGGGCGTATTGTTTAGCATAACGTTTGAGTTGAGAAATATTTGAGCCTCAGGGTCAAATATTTCTCTCCAAGATTTTGTTAGACTATTTAAGTTAGTTATGGAAAAACACTTTTTATTGATTGTAAAGTACGTTCATTTCTTCTTTGTGCTTCTTTATAATCATAATCTTTATCCCTAAAATTTTCTTTACATACAGGGCAGTTCCACTCTCCAGCAATAAATCTATTATTGTTAAGCCTGATTAGTTTACGATCTTTATCATAACAAATTTGACAGAATGGTCCATCATTGTCTTCATTATCTTGTTTAATAAGATAATATGGTCTTTCAAAAAATAAATTTTCCTTTTGAGATAATTTTTTTTCAAGTTCTTTTTTTTCTTTGTCACTTTCAATTAAAGCTTCTTGAATTTCAGCTATTTGCATTTTTGCATCTGCGAGTGAGCCAATTAGCTCTGCTAATTGTAATTTTACTTCCGCCTTATCTAATGAATCAGCAGTGTCTTTTAATATTCTTGCAATATCTATGGCTGACTTTACACTTCCAACTGCCATACCTATATCAATCATGGCTTTCCTTACGTCTAACTATTTAATAACAATACATTATATTAATTTATTACTTAAATACTCTAATAACACAACATATTCAACAAAAGCCTTTAAATAGCTTGCTTGAATAAAAAGATATTGTAGAATAATATAGTTATTAAGTAAATTATAATGCTTAATAATTATTTCTATGTATTGTTTATATCTAAATAACACTAATAAACATACAATTTGCATGTAATTTAGAATAAATCGTGATAATACTACATTTTAAGAAAATATAAAATGAGTGAAAATTATTTGATATTATGAAAAATAAGTTTAAAATATTCACTTTTTTATTGAAAAAAGTAAAATAAACACTCGGCTTTTCCAAATGCGGGAAGGTGGGATAATGACCTTTGCATTTTTTAGTACCATTTTATTTGAATTGGTGTGATACTTAACTTATATAGGAAAGTTTGAGGCTAGGAATTCGTCCAGACTTTGTTGAAGCCGGAAGTTTTCTAATTATTTTCGGAAAAGACCGAGGACTGTTCGAAGATATAAAAGGTGACTGAATGTCACGTTTCATATCAAGTCCCGCAGGTCAGGAAATAATTAGAAAGCTGTAGGGAACTTTAGCTTCAACAACGCGTCTGGTTGCTTTTTGCCATACTTTTTACAATTAAAAAGTATGAAAGCGTAGAACTTTGTTCTACAAGACAACTGCTTACAATAAAAACTATTATCAAAATATTTAAGTGTAAATAAACTTTTACAGTACGTCTTAACTTCTTCCGACTTTCTTTTGTGAAAAAGAAAGTAGCAAAGAAATCACCCGCGGGGTTTCGAAGGCGGAAGCTCCCCTCGTTTATTATTTATTGTTTCTGTTTTGTAAAACTCACATAAAAATGTGCTCCCAGCACATTTCTTATGCTCAGACAGTTACAAAACTTCTCCGAAACAATAAATAAACACTCGGCTTCTCAAATGCGGGAAGGTGGGATAATGACCTTTGCATTTTTTAGTACCATTTTGTTTGGATTGGTGTGATACTCAATAACTATTTTAAAAGTTTGTGGCTAGTGTATTTAGTCCAGACTTTGTTGAAGCCGGAAGTTTTTAAATAATTTTCGGGAAAGACCGAGAATGTTTGACGAGAGAAAAGTGACCAGATGTCACTTTTTCGAGGAGTTTCGCAGGTCAGAAAACTTATTTGAATACTGTAGGGTAGCTTCGCCTTCAACAACGCGTCTGGTTGCTTTTTGCCATACTTTTTACAACTAAAAAGTATGAAAGCGGAGAACTTTGTTCTTCAAGAGAGTGCATACAGTTAAAGTTATCTAAAATATTTGAGTATAAATAAACTTTTACTGTACCTCTTAGTTTTCTCAACTTTTTTTATAAAAAACAAAGTACGCTGTGCTTACACTTTCTTTGAGAAAGAAGTTATCACTCAAGTTTCAAAGACAGAAGTTTTCAAGCTTTTCATTTATTAAAATTTTTATAAAAAAAACCCACAAATCTATCAATTCGCAGGTTCTTCTACAACAACATCTCTTTTCTTTACATGCCTTTTTGTAGCAAATAGATGAAAGTTATTGAAGTGAGTTTTTATAAGTCCCCATATTCCCTGAGGTGCTTTTATCATAATAATGATTGTAAATAATCCTAAAACAATCAAATACCAAGTACCAAAATCATCTAAAGTCTCTCTCATAGTTATATAGATTAATGTTCCTATTATTGGCCCCTCAATTGTACCAATTCCACCAATAACAACTATAAAAAACATAATTGCTGTCCAATCTATAGAAAAAGCTGCTTCTGGTGATACTCTAAGCTTTGTTATAAAGATTAAAGCTCCTGCCATTCCACAACCAAAAGCTGAGATTAAATACACCATTAGTTTTACTTTTTTTACTTTTATCCCTAAGCTTTCACTTGCAACTTCACTATCTCTAACTGCTGTTAGCGAGATCCCATATTTTGACCTTAAAATATAACTTACAAGTAAAACTGAGCCTATTCCTAAAAATATTGCAAACCAAAGTGTTAAAGACTCTCTCCACCAAGTTGGAATCCCTCTCATAGTACTTGTAATCGATAGTCCAGAACCACCACCAAGCCAAGATACATTTGAAAAAAGCAATCTAAAGGTTTCTGCTAATACCCAGGTTCCAACGGCAAAATATGCTCCTTTTAGTCTAAAGGCAACTTTAGAAACCATAAAGGCAACAATTAAAGAAACTACTCCAGCAAGGGGAATAACCATAAATGGATCCATCCCTAGTTTGTATGCAAAAATAACCAAACAATAAGCACCAACTCCAATAAAGAGTTGTTGACCAACTGATAATAAGCCACCATATCCTGCAAGTAAATTCCACATTTGAGCTAAAGATAAAATATATAAAAACTCTGTAATTTTTCTAATATCAGCTCGACCTAACCACCAAGGGGTTGATACTAAAAATATTATAAAAAATATTGTGAAAATACTAAAACCTTTTGTTACTTTATTTCCTCTTGTTATCTCGTATTTATCTGAAGTGTTCATCATCTCTCCTTTGTTTTTGGAAATAATCCATTTGGTCTAATCATTAAGATTAAGATAAATACAATATGACCAGCTAGTATTCCCCATCCTGGGTCAATATTTGATCCAATAGTTTGTGCTATTCCTAATATAATACCCCCAGCTAAAGTACCCCAAAATGATCCAAGACCACCAATAATCACTACTTCAAATGCATATAATAGTTGAAGTGGACCAGAAGCGGGATCAAAATTTGTTCTAATTGAGAGTAGTACCCCTGCAATTGCTGTAACACCAAAGGCCAAGCCCATAGCCATACCATAAATATGTTTTGTTTTTATCCCCATAAGTTGAGCTATCTCATGGTCATCAGAAGTTGCTCTAAAACATCTACCAAGGTTTGTTTTATAAAAAATATATTGTAAAGTGATAATTACACCAATAGCTATAATTATAGTAATAAGTGGAAAAACACCTATTGCTATATTATTCCCTAAGTTGATACTTGCAACCTCTACCTCTCCTGCATTTAGGCCTCTAAAATCAGCTGAAAAAATCTCAAGAAGAAGGTTTTGTATAATAATTGACATACCAAATGTTACAAGAAGTGCAGGCATAATATCTGTACCTAATGTTTTATTTAATACAAGTCTTTGTAAAACATATCCTAAAACAGCCATTAAGGGAACTGCTAAAAATACAGTATAAAATGGGTTGATTTGTAGAGGTTGTACGATAGCAAAAGCTAAGTAGGCTGCTACAATAATAAAATCGCCATGTGCCATATTTATGATTCTCATTACACCAAAAGACAAAGATAATCCTGTCGCAAAAAGTGCATAAAGTCCCCCAAGTAATACTCCTTGTATAATTACGTTAATCCATTCAATCATAGTTATACTCCAAAATAAGCTTTTGATATCTCATCATGACTAAGTTCATCAGGTTTCCCTTGCAGGGATACACGACCCTCTTGAAAACAGTAAACTCTATCAGAGACTTTCATAGCTTGATTAATATCTTGTTCAACAATAACAATAGATATACCTTCTTTTTTTATTTGTGGAAAAATTGAATAGATATCTTTTACTATCACTGGTGCCAATCCTAAAGAGATCTCATCACATAATAAAACTTTTGGGTTTGACATTAGTGCTCGACCAATGGCCACCATTTGTTGTTGACCTCCTGAAAGAGCAGTTCCAGGAGATAAACGACGCTCTTTTAAAATAGGGAAAACCTTATAAATCTCTTCTAGATTCCATTTACCCTCTCTTTTTGATTCTTGACCTATTAGAAGGTTTTCTTCTACACTTAAACTTGGGAAAAGTCTTCTTCCTTCTGGAACCATTGCAATTCCTAATTTACTAATCTCATCTGCAGGATAACCACCAATATTTTTATTATTTAGTGATATAGAACTATTTTCAACACTTACTAATCCTGTTAATGATTTTAAAAAGGTTGATTTACCAGCTCCATTTGAGCCAATGATACAAACTGTTTCCCCTTCATTTAAATAGAAATCAATATCAAACAAAGCTTGAAAATCCCCATATTTTGCAACTAAATTTTTACATTCTAAAATACTCATTCTATCTCTATCCCCATGTAAACCTCTTTTACTTCGCTACTATTCATAACAACTTGTGGTTCACCCTCAACTAACATTTTTCCAAAGTTGATAGCAATAAGTCTATCAACAACAGATAATAAAGCATGAACAATATGTTCTATCCAAATAATAGAGACTCCCTCTTTTCTTATATCTTGTATAAGTTCTATTAGTTCATGCACTTCATGTTCAGTTAGTCCACCAGCAATCTCATCTAGTAGTAAAATTTTAGGTTGAGTAGATAAAGCTTTAGCTAATTCAAGTCTTTTCCTTTCTAGTAATGATAAAGAACCTGCTAACTTTTCAGCTTTATCAATTAGTCCAGTTTGTTCTAATACAAAAAGAGCTAACTCTTGTGCTTCTTTTTCTGTATAATTGTTTCCATAGACTGCTCCAACTAAAACATTTTCAAAGACACTCATCCCTTCAAAAGGATGAGGTATTTGATATGTTCTTCCAAACCCCTCTACACATCTTTGTGAAGGGCTTAATGATAAAATACTTTTATCATTGAATAAAATATCTCCATCATCAGGTTTTAAATCCCCTGAAATAAGATTAAAAAGTGTTGTCTTCCCAGCTCCATTAGGTCCTAAAATACCTATTGCTTCACCTTTTTTTAACTCAAATGATAAATTATCTGTAACCTTTAATGATCCAAAATTTTTTGATACATTAGTAACTTTTAATAAACTCAAATAAACTCCTATTAATAATCTAAACTTTTAAAAACTTCGATAGAAGTTTATTTAACTAATAGGCTCTAATTCACTTTGTATCTTGATAGCTTTTGCCTGAGAGTTTTCAACAATCATTAACTCTAAACCTTTATCTTCTCTTCGCCATTGTCCAGATACTAATGGAGTTTTACTAATATTTGGTACTGGACCTGTTTTGAAATTTACTGGGCCAACAATTGAAGCATAATCTGTGTTTGCTATTGCATTTTTAATAGAATCTAAATCACCAGGCCCTTTTGATCTTTTTAAGACATCAATGGCAACTTCAAATAAGGCGTGTTTAAATCCAAGAGGCATAGTCCATTTTTTATTTGTATCTTTTGAGTATTCACTTGCTAACTCTTCTGAAGTTTGTCCAGTTAGACTAGATGTATATGGATGGGTAGGAGACCACCAAACTTCAACACTTAAGTTATGAGCTCTTTTCCCAAATGGTTCAATAGCAATTGGGAATTCGCATGCTTTAGCTACAGTTACAATTTTGGGATTAAACCCTTGTTGTCCAGCTTGGTTCCAAAAGTTTGCAAAATCAGGTGGTGGGATAACTCCTGTAACAATCTCAACACCTTGTTTTTTAAACTCATATATATATGATGAGAAGTCACTTGATGGAGATTGATATCTTCCTAAATCTACAATTTTATATCCCATCTCTTTTAATACAGGAGGAAAACCATGTGTATCATCTCCCCATGCATTTCCATCTGAGTCATTTGGAAAAAGAACACCAATCACTTTATTTGTTGGGATTTGCTCCCAAAGATTAGTATAAGAACCAATAACATCTTCTAATCCCCAAAAAAAGTGATAAGTCCACTCAAATCCCTCTTTAGGATCTCCTCCACGTCCAAAAAAGTGTGGTTGCCAAGGGGTATCTGTTGTTATACAAGGTACTCCATTTAGTTCACATTGATCTGCAACAGGGTTAGTTGTAGCAGGAGTACTTGCAGCAATTACTAAATCTACTTCATCATTTAAAATCAATTCAGAAGCAACTTCAGAAGCTCTATTTGAATTAGATTGACTATCTTTATATATGATTTCAACTGGATGAGTAGTTCCATCTATTGTGATACCATCTTTAACAGCCGCTTTTACTTGTTTTAGTGTAAAAGCATCAGGTTCTGCAAAAATTGCAAGTTGACCAGTCTGAGGACTAACATAGCCTATTTTAAAAGCTTTCCCTTTTTTAGTAGACTCTGCAAATACGTTAGTAGAATTTAATAGAGTTATCCCTCCAACAGCAGCTGTACTAAAACGTTTTAAAGCCTCTCTTCGGCTTAGAGTATTGTTATTCATCTGTCATTTCCCTTTTGAATAGTTTTTGTCCTTCTTAGGAATTATTACTTAAAGTAATCGCTTCTTAATCGCGAAACAATAAAAAAATAGATCTACTTTAGTAGCGATAATTTTGCGAATACTTTTAGCAATAATCAAATTTGCGAAATTTCTGATTTTGTATAGATAAAAAATAAAAGGAGAAAAAATGTTCAGAAAATTGCTTTTCTTTACCGTTTTTTTTAGTTTAAGTCCATTACTACTTTTAGGCTCAGACTATAAAGTTTCTTTAGCACAAATGCCAGTATATGCAGAAAGTACTGACAAAGGGGTTTTAGTTGATTTGGTTAAAGCTATTGAAAATGAGAGTGGAAATAGTTTTTCTATAAAGGTTATGCCATTTGCAAGTTCTGTATATATGGCTCAAAAAGGGAAAACAGATCTTCATATGCCCTTGATTAAAAATGATATATTGGACGAAAGTGAGTTACCTTTTTTATTCTCAAAGGAGACAATTTTTCATGTGAATTTTGTTTTATATACTAAAAAAGGCAGTAGTGTTACTCTTGATAATCTAAAAACAAAAAGTCTTGAAACAGATAGGGCACATGTAGGGTATTTCCCTTTTGATATTAAACCAACCAATTCTATTGCAAAAAGTTTAGAAAAGGTTCATCTTGGAACAATTGATGGTTTTATTTTTGCAGATTTTGCAACAGATCCTTTTCTAAAAAACTCTGGGTATAAAGATATAAAAAGAGATTTATATAAGGTTTTTGAATCAAAAATGGTATTGCCTAAAACTCAAAGAGGTAAAGAAGTAGATAAGATGTTAACTAAATCGATACAGAATCTTAGGGCAAACAATAAGCTTGAAAAACTTATGCATCAAATAGATATACCATATGATAATTGGCAACCTTGATTATCTAAATCAATTCAAAAGTTATATTAAAACAGGCACCTTTGTAGTTTTTATCATTGTATTTAAACTCTTTGTTAAAAACTACAATTGAACCTTTATGTCTCTCTCTTATGATGTTTTCAGTCATAGCTAAACCTAAACCTGTACCTTGTGATTCATGTTTTGTTGTAAAATATGGATTAAATACTTTTTCTATTATCTCTTCAGCAACGCCATATCCAGTATCATAAATAGATATTTCAATTTTAGAGAATTCTGTTTTTCCCATTTTGATAAAAATCAATCTATCATTTTCATTTTTAACTTTTTGTTTTAAAACATCTTTTGCATTGTTAAGAATATTTATAAAAGCTTCAGAGAGTTCATTTTTATTACCATAGATTTTACCATCATCTTTAATATCTAATATAAGTTCAATATAGTTATGTTTTAAAGAGGGGGTTATAATATTTATTGCAATATCTAAAGCCTCTTTAAGATAGATCTCTTGAATAATATTTTCACTTTTTAAAAAGTTTCTAAAATTATCAATAGTAGTTGATAGATAATTTGATTGCTTCATAATATTATCTACACACTCATTTATATACTCAGGAGTAACTTTTCCAAACTCTGATTCTAGCTTTAATCCACTAGCTGAAGTAGTGATTACACTTAGAGGTTGTCTCCATTGATGAGCAATGTTTCCTATCATCTCACCCATAGAAGCAAGCTTTGCTTGTTTCTCCATTATTTTTAAACTTGAGATGTTTTTAAGTGTTAAAAGTATCCTTTTTTTATCAGGAAGTAAGGAGATACTAATATTAGCAGTAATCCTTTTTTTACCATTTATGATTAAATCTGTTTCAAAATCTTTGTATTGTTCATATTTTATTAAATCTTTTATCTCATTTTCAGTTTTTTGTTTAAACTCTGAAACTATTAGATTTTTGAAGTTTATATTGTTTAGTTCATCATTTGTATAATTAGTAATCTCTATAAAAGAATGGTTAAAGTTTATAAACTTTCCATTTATATCTATAATTGCTATACCATCTTTTGAACAATTAAAGATTGTTTCAAACTCATCTTTCTGCTCCTCTAACTCTTGTTTGATCTTTAATTGTTTTGCAGATTCTCTCATAAGATTTAGTGTATTTGTAGATAAAACTTTGTACATTGACATTACAAGATTTGTAAGTTTTTTGGTACTTCCACTCATTTTTTCCAAAGCTTCTACATATGCATCTTCATAAGATTTTCCATCTTTTAAAGATGAAACCTTATAAGCCATAAATCTATCTGACTCTAGAATATGTGAAACTAGCCATTGTACTAAAAACTCTAAAATATTTTCAGCAACCTCTTCAATAGAGCCATTTTTCTCTTTTTCAATTAACTTATTAAGATCATCTATAAAACTTTTGTGTGTTTTTTTATGTTCTATTTCACTCTTTTGATTTTTGAAATATTTCCCCCAAATTGCCTCTTCAGAGTCGAAATGATAGTTTGTATAATCTATTAATTCATTGAAAATACTATTTACATCAATAGTGTTAGAGTTGTATGCAAACTGAGTTGCTAAGTTATTGATTATATCTACTAATTTTTTATGTTGTTTATCAACTATCTCTATGCCAGTATTAAAATTATCATTCCAAGGAATAATATCAATTTTATTCATTAAAATCCTTCTAGAGTGATATTATCATATAAAATGTATAAATTATCTATTAATTTAAAGGGTAGGTGAAGGGAGGATATAAAGAGTTATAATAACTCTATTTTATATCCTGTGTTGTTTTGATTACTTATCAAATCCTTATGTATTTTATTTCTTAATCTAAATAATAAAGACCTAAATGCAGCATACCCAGCTGGTTCATCTTGCCATATGGCATACTCTAGTTGCTCTTGTGAAACATTTTGCCCTGGTGTTTGACACAATACTTTTATAATCTTTATCTCTTTAGATGTTAGTTTTACTGGCTCATCTCCAAAATATAATATTTCTCTTTCTTTATCAAAGAGATAGCCATATTTTAATTTTATTGTTCTAGATTTTGCTTCTGTATCTAGTGATAGTTTATGTTCTAAAGATTTATTAATATTTTTAACAGCACTTAAATCGAGTTTATTTCTATTATCCTCTTCAGATTTTTTAAGGGCAACTTCAATAGCTGCTTGTAGATGACTTTTTTTATATGGTTTTATTAAATATCCATAGGCCAATGTTTCTGAAGCCTCTTTTATAGTTGCTAATTCGGAGTTTGCTGTTAAAAATATAACTGGAACATTAGATAAAATATCTTTTAGCTCTTTAGCTAATTGAATACCAGTAGTTGGACCTTGTAGATATATATCCATTAAAATTAAATCAGGTTTTATATTCTCTTCTAGTAACAGTTTCATTGTATTGCAACGGTTATTTGAAATTCCGCAAGGTTCATATTCTAATTCTGTTAATACTTGTTTTAGATTGAGTGCAATGATTGGTTCATCTTCAACAATTAGTATTTTTGTTTTATTCATCTAATCTCCTTTTTTGGAAAAGTTATATTACATTCTAAACCATTATTATTTTTGAAATTGATTTTCCCATGCAGTTGAAAATCGACTATAGAGTGGATTAGCTGCATACCTATTGAGTCCGACTTTTGTAACTGATCCAACTCTTTAACACCCTCTCCATTATCTCTAATCTTCACATGAATCTTTTCCTTATCTAGATTCATATGGATACATAATAGGTTTTTTCTATTTTGTTTAAAGGCATATTTAAAGGCATTTACACAAAGCTCATGAAGTAACATTCCAACCTGAATACATCTATTTATAGAAAATTCGATTTTATCGATATTCAAATCAACATCGATTTGAGTATTATTTGAGATATATAACTCTTTTATATCTTCTACTAGTTTTTCAATATATTCATTTACATTTATATAAGCAAGGTTTTCACCTAAATATAAAAATTCATGCACCAATGCCATTGCATGGATTTTACTTCTACTCTCTTTCATCTGTTCTTTAAACTTTTTATCTTTTGATTTATATGCCTGCATATTAAGCAACGAAGAAATTATCTCCATATTATTTTTTACTCTATGGTGTATCTCTTTTAGTAATATTTCTTTCTCTTTTACAGATTTTTGAAGCTCTTCATTCATTGTAGTGATTTTATTTCTATTTTCAATACGTAGGGTCATATCTCTTGCAAATGCACAAATATACTCTTTGCCATTGTAGATAAAAGAGTGCCCTGAAACTTCAACAGGATAAATGGTTCCATCTTTTCTTTTATGGGTAGATTCTATTCTCCAATTAGGAGTATCTTTAATATCTTTCATACAAAAGGGAGCTGTTTCTCTTGTAAAGTTTGGATCTACATCCTCTAAATACATGTTTTCATACTCTTCTTTTGAGTATCCATCCATTTTACAAGTTGCATTATTAACATAAATAAATTTTCCATCAAGTGTAAACCAATGGATTGCATCAACAGAATGATCAAGTGCAAACTCATATGGAGCTAGTCTATCTTTCTCTTTTTGTTTTAAATCATTATATGCTTTTTCTATATTTTTTATCACTTTTTGCATATGATTTATCATTAGATATAGTATAACTCCTGTTGAGATTATAAATAAAATCCCAAAAGTTAGTGGACCTTGTTTTGTTATATCATTATGTTCAAAAAATACACTAACTAGTTTATCTAAAGATATTAAACCCAATATTCCAACTAAAATAAATGTCATTGAAAAACTTTTAGCAATCCTAGTTGAGTTTAAAAAAGTCTTACTTAATTTTATCATCTTTTCACCTTTTCAAAATTATATCATAGAATTTTTTTTTAATTAAATGGCGCGATTAATCTGCGATTTTTTTTAATTATACTTCGAAAACTAGTTATAGAAAGGTATTAATTGAAGGACACAAAAGTAGGAATTATAGGTGTTGGAAATGTAGGTTCAACTTTAGCATACTCATTGGCTACTAAAGGTATATGCAATGAGGTTTTATTAAAAGATTTAAGGGAAAACTTTACTAAAGCTGTAGCTTTAGATATCTCACAAGCAGCAAGTTCAGTAAATTCTAAAACAATTATCAAAGCTATAGATACAGATAAAGATATGAAAAACTGTGATATTGTTGTTATTACAGCAGGAGTTGCAAGAAAACCTGGGATGAGTAGGGATGACTTGTTACGTACAAATGCAAAAATAATGGCTTCAATAGTTGAAAATGTGATTAAGTACAATGAGGATGCTATTATAATAATTGTTTCAAATCCTTTAGATGCAATGGTGTATAAAGCATTGAAAATATCTAATTGGGCAAGAAATAAAATAATAGGAATGGCAGGACTTCTTGATAGTTCTCGAATGGCTCATTTTATAAAAGAGAAGCTTGGAGCAAAAGATATAGAAACTGCCGTTATGGGTGGTCATGGTGATGACATGGTTCCTTTAGTAGAATCGTGTAAAGTAGATGGGAAAAATATCTCTGATTTTTTATCAAAAGATGAAATATTAGAGATAGTGGAAAAAACAAAAAATGGTGGATTAGAGATAGTAAAGCTTCTTGAGACTGGTTCTGCATATTTTGCTCCTGCTCATTGTACCTCACTAATGATTGAATCAATACTCAATGATAAAAAAGAGATATTTCCTTGTGCAGTTAAATTAGAAGGGGAGTATGGATTTTCAAATGTAGTCACTGGGGTTCCAATAGTTTTGGGTAAAAATGGGATGGAAAAAATTATTGAACATAAGCTAAGTGCAAATGAAAAAATTGAGTTTTCAAAATCTGTAAATACTGTATTTACTTTAATAGATAAATTAGAAGAGAATGCAATTTAGATTGTATTTTTTTCTTTTCTAACAAAAAAATCTTCAAGCAAATCTATAAATAGTTATTTAAATAAATTAGTTTTTTTTAATTGTTATTTTTTTCAAAAATTTCTTTATTTTGCGATTATTATGCGAATTAATTAAAGTAAAGTTTCTTTAGTTAAAAAGCCAAATGGCTTTTTAAAGTACTGGGGAAAGGGAAAAAGTGAAGCATACAATATTAGTAAGAGACAAAGATAAAAGACACTCTTGTCTGGAATCTAAAAACCTAATGGATGGATTAAATGTTTGTGCAAATCTAGTTCCAAAAGGTTGTCATAACGGAGCTTGTGGTGTGTGTAAAATTCATATTTTATCTGGAGAGTATTCCAAATGCAAAATGAATAGAAAACATGTATCAGAAGATGAGGAAAATAATGGTGTTGTTTTAGCATGTAGAGTTTTTCCTAGGGGTGATATGGAGATAGAGTTTATCCCTAAAACCATATCAAAAAAAGAAAAAAAAGTTTATATTTTGGGAAATTAACAAGGAGAAGAAAATGAGTGGAATTATGAGAATGGGACATATTGACATTAATGTTTTAGATATTAATGAGTCAAGAAATTATTATGAAAACATAATGGGTATGGATGTTACAAAAGAGGATGCTGATGGTACTTTATATCTAAAGTGTTGGGATGAGTGGGACAAATATAGTCTAATCTTAAGACCAAGTGAAGAAGCAACTTTCAATAGAGTTGGTTATAAAGTTGAAAAAGACTCAGATATAGATGATTTAAAAGCAAAAATTGAGGCATATGGAATCTCAACAGAGATTTTACCAGCAGGGAGTGTTCCTGAGTGTGGAAGAGTTTTAAAATTTAATGTTCCAAGTGGACATGAATTTAATCTTTATGCACAAAAAACTTTTGTAGGGAAAAATGTGGGAGATACAAACCCAAGACCTTGGCCTTTTGAAGGAAGAGGTATAAAAGCGCATTGGATTGACCATGTTTTATTGATGTGTGAAGGACCTGAAAATGTTATGGCATCAACTAAATTTTGCCAAGAGGTTTTAGAGTTTAATTTAGCAGAGCAAGTTTGTGTTGGTCCTGAGGGTTCTATGCAAGCAGCAACATGGTTAGCAAGAACTTCAACTCCTCATGATTTAGCATTTGTTGCAGGTCCAGAAACAGGTATGCATCACTTTGGTTTCTTTTTAGATGGATGGAATGATATTTTAAGAGCAGCTGATGTAATGGCTATGCATAATGTAAAAATCGATGTAACCCCTCAAAGACATGGAATCACAAGAGGTGAAACTATTTATTTCTTTGATCCATCAGGACATAGATTGGAAACATTTGCAGGACTTGGTTACTTGATGCAACCTGATATGCCAACTGTGACTTGGACAGAAGATGAGTTATGGAGAGGAATCTTCTACCATACTGGTGCAGAGGATGGTGCCTTTACAACAGCTTATACACTTTCAGCTTATAAATAGGGATATTTATGAGCACCGTAAGTGTAGTAGAAAAAACTATTTCAAGACAAGCCTCTTTTGATGCTTGTCTTTTCGCTATTAAAAAAGCAGAAGAGCTAAATATAAAAATCAATGTCTCTGTTGTAGACAACAAAGGTTTAGAGATGGCTTTTTTAAGAATGGAAGGTTCTTTTATTCATTCCATAGAAATAGCTAAAGATAAAGCCTATACAAGTGCTAGTTTTGGTTTTGATACAGCTACTTGGACTACAATTTTCAAAAGTATGCCTCATTTGGAACAAGGGTTTTCAAATAGGGGGAGATTGATTCCTTTTGGAGGAGGGATGCCGATTTTTGAAAATGGTATTAAAATAGGTGCTATTGGTGTTTCTGGTGGAACAGAAGAGGAAGATATTATATGTGCAAAATATGCAATTGAAAAGATAGGATTAGAACAATGAAAAAAGTACAACACTATATTAATGGACAATTTTTAGACTCAGCAAATGGTGAGTTTTTTGATAATTTTAACCCAGCAACAAATGAGCTTATTTCAAAGGTTGCTTTAGGGAGAGAAGCAGAAGTTAATGCAGCAGTGCAAGCTGCAAAAAATGCCCTAACTGGTGAGTGGGGACAGATGAAATTAAATGATCGTATTGCAATGATGTATGAAGTTGCAAATGAAATAGATAGAAGATTTGATGATTTTTTAGAAGCAGAAGCTTTGGATACAGGTAAACCATACTCTATAGCAAGACATATAGATATTCCAAGAGGAGCTGCAAATTTCAAAGTATTTGCTGATACGATGAAGTCAGTTGCAGATGAAGCTTACAAAGCAGATACTCCTGATGGTAAAACTATGTTTAATTATAGTGTAAGAAAACCAAAAGGTGTTATTGCAGTGATTTCGCCATGGAATCTGCCTTTATTATTAATGACATGGAAGGTTGGTCCAGCTATGGCTTGTGGTAACTCAGTTGTAGTTAAACCTTCACAAGTTACACCAACAACTACTTCTCTTTTAGGTGAAGTGATGACTAAAGTTGGTGTTCCAGCAGGGGCATATAATGTAGTACAAGGTAAGGGGTCTATTACTGGAAATATATTAACAGCACATAAAGATATTGATGCAATAACCTTTACAGGTGAGACTGTAACTGGTGAAATGATAATGAAAGCTTGTTCTGTTGGAGTTAAAGATGTATCTCTTGAACTAGGTGGTAAAAACCCTGCAATTATATTTGATGATTGCGATATGGAAAAAGCAGTAGCAGAAACTACTAGATCTTGTTTTGCAAACTCTGGACAGGTATGTTTAGGAACAGAAAGGGTTTATGTACAAAGATCAATTTTTGATGAGTTTGTAACAAAACTAAAAGAGTCTGCATCTAAATTAAAACTGGGAATTCAACATGATGAGACAACAAATATTGGACCACTTGTAAGTGCAGCACATAGGGATAAAGTTTTAGAGTTTTATGATATTGCGAAAAAAGAGGGAGCAAATGTTGTTCTTGGTGGAGGTGCACCATCAATGCCAGGAGAGATGAAAGATGGTTATTGGGTAGAACCAACTATTTGGACAGGTTTACCAGAGACTGCAACAGTTGTAAAAGAGGAAGTATTTGGACCTTGTTGTCATGTAACCCCTTTTGATACTGAAGAGGAAGCAATAAGATTGGCAAACGATACAAGATATGGTTTAGCTTCTACAATATTTACAGAGAATCTTGATAAGGCCCATAGAGTTGCAGGTCAAATTGAATCAGGAATTGTATGGATTAATTCTTGGTTCTTAAGAGATTTAAGAACTCCTTTTGGAGGAATGAAAGGTTCTGGTATTGGAAGAGAGGGTGGACATCACTCTTTAGAGTTCTATACAGAGTTAAAAAATGTATGTATAAAAATGTAAGGTTTATTTTATGGAACAATCAAAAATTGAAAAATATGGAAATGAGTTATACGATTCTTTAAAATCATGCAAAGTGATTGAGCCTCTTACAACAAGAGAGCCAGATATTACAATTGAAGATGCTTATGCGATTCAAGATGTATTGATAAAAAAAAGAATGAATGATGATGGTTCAAAAATTATTGGTAAAAAAATTGGTGTAACTTCAAAAGTTGTAATGGATATGTTAGGGGTTGATCAACCAGACTTTGGATATCTATTGTCAGATATGATTTATAGTGATGGTGACGAGATAGATGTAAGTAATAAAATGATTCAACCAAAAGCAGAGGGTGAAATTGCCTTTGTATTAAAAGAAGATTTAATGGGACCAGGAGTTACAACAGCTGATGTTTTAAAAGCAACAAAGTTTGTAATGCCTTGTTTTGAGATTGTTGATTCAAGAATCAAAGATTGGAAAATAAAAATCCAAGATACAGTTGCAGATAACGCTTCTTGTGGATATATGGTATTTGGGGGTCAATATGTTGAGCCAAAAGATGTAGATTTGACAACTTGTGGAATTACCTTGGAAAGAAATGGTGAACTTCTTCATACAGGTGCAGGAGCGGCAGCACTTGGAAGTCCAGTAAATGCAGTTGCATGGCTTGCAAATAAACTTGGTGAATTTGGAGTTGGCTTAAAAGCTGGGGAGGTTATTTTATCAGGTGCTTTATGTGCTATGGTTACTATCCAACCAGGTGATAATATGACAATAAATATTGGTGGAATTGGTTCTGCCTCATGTAGATTTGTGTAGGATAAAGGAATTATAATGAAAATAAATTGCGCAATTATAGGTCCAGGAAATATAGGAATGGACTTAATGTATAAAATGCAAAGAAGTGAAACCTTAAATCCTTTATGGATGATAGGTATAAATCCAGATTCAAGTGGATTAAAAAAAGCAAAAGAAGCTGGTATGAAAACTACTCATGAGGGTGTAGATGGAGTATTACCTTTTATTGAAGAGGATGGAGTAAAAATTGCTTTTGATGCAACATCAGCTTATGTACATGGTGAGAATAATAGAAAGCTTAAGGAAAAAGGTGTAATGGTTATTGACTTAACTCCTGCAGCAATTGGACCATTTTGTGTTCCATCTGTAAATTTACAAGAACTATTAGCTCAAAATACACAAAATGTAAATATGGTAACTTGTGGGGGACAAGCAACTATTCCTATGGTTGCAGCAGTTTCACAAGTTCAAGATGTAGAGTATGGTGAAATAGTTGCAACAATTGCTTCAAAATCAGCAGGACCTGGAACTAGAGCAAATATTGATGAGTTTACAGAGACTACAGCATTAGGAATTGAAAAAGTTGGTAGGGCAAAAAAAGGTAAAGCGATTATTATTTTAAATCCTGCAGAGCCACCACTTATGATGAGAGATACAGTTCATTGTTTAACTGTTGAAAAACCAGATCAAGAGGCTATTACAAAATCAGTTCATGAGATGATTGCAAAAGTTCAAAGATTTGTACCAGGTTATAAATTAAAAAATGGTCCAGTATTTGATGGCAATAGAGTTTCAATCTTTTTAGAAGTTGAAGGTTTAGGAGACTTCTTACCAAAATATGCAGGAAACCTTGACATTATTACAGCAGCTGCAACAGATGTTGCAGAGCAAATGGCTGAATCAATAAAAGCAGGAGTATAAAATGGATTTAAATGGTAAAAAAATAAAAATACATGATATGTCTTTAAGGGATGGAATGCACTCAATTAGACATCAATTTACTCTTGAGCAGATGAAAGATATGGCTACATCTATGGATGAAGCGGGTGTACCTTTAATTGAGGTAACTCATGGTGATGGACTAGGTGGCTCTTCTGTTAATTATGGTTTTGGTTTACACAGTGATGAAGAGTGGTTAGATGCTGTTGTTCCAAATTTAAAAAACTCAAAAGTTTCTGTACTTTTATTACCTGGAATAGGAACTGTAAATAATCTAAAAAGTGCAGTAGAGCACGGTGCATCTATGGTTAGAGTTGCTACTCATTGTACAGAAGCTGATGTTTCTGCACAACATATTAAAGCAGCACGTGAGATGGGACTTGATACAGTTGGGTTTTTAATGATGTCTCATATGATAGATGAAAAAGCTTTATTGGAACAAGCAAAACTAATGGTTTCTTATGGAGCTACAACTGTATATGCAACTGATTCAGCAGGTTTCTTACTTCCTGATGGGGTATATAAAAGAATAGATGCTATAAAACAACATTTTGGTGATGATATAGAGGTTGGTTTTCATGGACACAATAATATGTCAATGGGTGTAGCAAACTCACTTTCAGCAATTGAAGCAGGAGCTTCAAGAATTGATGCATCATTAGCAGGTTTTGGAGCAGGTTCAGGAAATACAGCAACTGAAGTTTTAGTTGCTGTATTAAATAGAATGGGTGTAGAAACAGGGATAGATCTAAATAAGATTGAGGATGCTGCTGAAGATATCGCACTTCCTATTATGGGTAAACCTACAAGAATTTCAAGGGATTCTTTAACACTTGGTTATGCAGGTGTTTATTCATCATTTCTTTTATTTGCTAGACGAGCACAAGAAAAATATGGTGTTGATGCAAGGGCAATTTTAGAAGAGTTAGGAAGACGAGGGACTGTTGGTGGTCAAGAAGATATGATTGAAGACTTAGCATTGGATATGGCAAAAGCACAAGGATTAAGATAATGGCACTAGATAAAGAAACAATAGATAAATTGGCAAAACATTGTGAAGATGCTGAGATAAATGCAGAAGAGATAACAAAAATAACTGATGACTATCCAGAGATGACATATGAGGATGCATATGATATTCAATGGACAGCACGAGCAAATAAAGAGGCAAAGGGTCATAAAATAGTTGGTATGAAAATGGGGCTTACTTCTCAAGCTAAAATGAAACAAATGGGAGTTCCTAATCCATGTTATGGCTATCTTGCTGATTATTTTTCTTATGGTGATGGAGCTGAGATTAAACATGATGAACTTATTCATCCAAAAGTTGAAGCAGAGATTGCTTTTGTTTTAAAAGAGGACTTGACAGGTCCAGGATGTCATATAGGTGATGTATTAGCTGCTACAGACTTTGTTATGCCAGCAGTTGAAGTGATTGATTCAAGATATAAAGATTTTAAATTTGATTTAAAATCAGTAATTGCTGATAACTCTTCCTCATCAAGATATGTTACAGGTGGACAAGCAAGAAGTGTAGATGGACTTGATTTAAAAACTCTTGGTGTTGTAATGGAGATAAATGGAGAGGTTGTTCAACTTGGAGCTGGGGCTGCTGTGTTAGGACATCCTGCTACATCAATTGCAATGTTAGCTAATATGATGGCTGATAGAGGAGAGGTTTTAAAAGCTGGTACTTATATTTTATCTGGAGCGATAACTGCTGCAGTGAGTGTTAATAAAGGTGATAATGTAAATGTTAGATTTCAACATTTAGGTTCTGTATCTTTTAAATTTGTATAAGGAGATTATTTAGTATGCCTATTGCAACTATAAATATTATTGAGGGTAGGGATGATGAAAAAAAAGAGAAACTAATTCAAAAAGTTTCTCTTGCAATTGCAGAGTCCCTTGATACCCCAATTGAAACAGTAAGAGTTATAATAAATGAGATGCCTAAACAACATTTTGGAATAGGTGGAAAAAGTGCAAAAAAACTAGGAAGATAGATGTCTATAAAATTAAGTGTATTAGATCAATCCCCTATCCATGATGATAAGGAGCCAAAAAGTGGTTTATTTGATACCTTAGAGCTTGCAAAACTATGTGAAGAGTTAGGGTATTATCGATATTGGTGTGCAGAGCACCATGATACACCAGGTTATGCAAGTGCAACTCCAGAGATTATGGTAGGAGCAGTTGCATCAAACACTTCTAAGATAAGAGTTGGTAGTGGTGGAGTTATGTTAAATCATTATAGTGCTTATAAGGTTGCAGAGACTTTTAATACACTTAATGCACTTTATAAAGATAGGATTGATTTAGGTGTGGGAAGAGCAAACGGAGCAAATTTTTTAAGTGCAAGGGCACTTCATAACAAAAATAGTAATTCATATGCTCAAAAAGCAACAGATTTAATAAATTATCTAAATGATACTGTTCCTAAAGATGACTATTTTTATGGTGTTGGTATTTCACCAAAAACAGAACAATTAACACCTGTTTATCTTCTTGGTTCTAGTGATGGAAGCTCCTCTTTAGCAGCGAGTTTAGGAGCTGCTTTTTGTTTGGCTTTATTTATTGGAACCCATGATAGACCAAAGCAAATTATGGATAATTATAAAAAAGAGTTTAAAGCCTCAAAAACCTTTAGAAAACCAAAAGCGATGATTGCAGTTGCATGTATTTGTGCTTCTACAAAAGAGGAAGCAATTAAGATTGCAACTTCTCATACTTATTGGAAAGTTCAAGCGTTTAGACATACCAATAGAGATGGTTTATTTTCTCCAAATAAGGTGGAAGAACTATATGAGGAGTTATCTTATGATGATAAGATTTATTATCATGAAACAATGAAAACAATGATTTTAGGTACACCTAAAGAGTGTAAAGAAGAGATTGAAAGTTTAGCAAAGGAATATGGGGTTGATGAGGTTATGATTGTTAATGTAACCTATTCTTTTGAAGATAGAAAGAGATCTTATGAACTTTTAGCAAAAGAGTTTAAATTATAAAAAGGAGAGCGTATGTCACAAAATCCTGAGATAGCAAATAGGATAAAAACAGGGAGTTTTAATACAAATTATCATGACATAGGAGAGGGTGAACCAATTATATTTATTCATGGTTCTGGACCAGGGGTTTCATCTTATGCAAACTGGAGACTTTGTATGCCAATAGTTGGTGAAAAATTTAGAGTAATAGCTCCAGATATGGTTGGGTTTGGATACACAGATAGACCAGAAGGAATCACCTATGGAATGGATGTTTGGGTTAAACAAATAGTTGATTTAATGGAGGCATTAGAGTTAAAAAAAGTGCATTTAGTTGGTAACTCATTTGGTGGAGCATTAGCATTAGCTTTAGTTATCAAATATCCAGAAAAGTTTGATAAAGTTGTATTGATGGGGGCTGTGGGTGTACAATTTGATTTGACTTATGGGCTTGATAAAGCTTGGGGATATACACCAAGTTTTGAAAATATGAAAGAGTTACTTGATATCTTTGCATATAGTAGAGAGTTGGTAACAGATGATCTAGCAAAAATGAGATATGAAGCTAGTATAAGACCAGGGTTTCAAGAATCATTTTCATCTATGTTCCCAGCACCTAGACAAAATGGTGTTGATTTGATGGAGAGTGATGAAAACGATATTAAAAAAATAGATAAAGAGGTTTTAATTATCCATGGTAGAGAAGATAAGGTTATCCCTTTGCAAAACTCTATTAGACTAAATCAACTTATATTAAAATCACAATTGCATGTATTTGGAGAGTGTGGGCATTGGACTCAAATTGAGCATAAAGATAGGTTTAATAAGTTATTATTAGATTTCTTTAGTGAAAGGGATTAATAATATTAGGAGATAAGATGAATTTTTTAGTTTTGGGTGCTGGTGGTATAGGTTCTTTTTATGGTTCTAAATTATTAAATGCTGGACATAATATTTTATTTATAGCTAGAGGGGAACATTTAAAGGCTTTACAGCAAAATGGTTTGAAGTTGCAGCATCCAAAATTTGAGTTTAATGATCAGGTTTCAGTCTCCAACTTGGATAACTTAAACTTAAAAGATCTTCTTAAAGTTGATGCTGTAATTATTACCACTAAATCAACTTCAACTGAACATATTGCAAAGGAGTTATCTAAAAAATATACTTCATATGAAAAGAGTTTCCCTTTCATCATCTCTTTACAAAATGGAGTAGAAAATGAAGATATCCTTTGCAAATATTTTCCTAAAGATAAAGTGATTGGTGGCTTATGTAGAAAAATTGGTGCACATATAATAAATCCTGGAGAGATAGAAGCAACAGGAGAGGTTGAAACTATAATTGGTGCAATGAAATTAACAAATAAAAATAGAGCTTTTTTAATAGATTTTAAAAATATATTAACCACATCAGATATATTTTGTATTATAACTGATGATATAAAATTTGAATTATGGAAGAAATTGATTATTAATAATGGAGTAAATGCAATATGCGCTTTACTTAAAATAGAAACTGGTAAATTAATGTCCCATGAAAAATTATCAAAAATTGTTTTAGGACTTATGAAAGAAACAGCAATTGCAGCTAGAATCCAAGATGTGAAATTTTCACAAGAAGATATTTTAGATATGTATGAACTTATAAAAAAGTTTGATTCTATTAAACCCTCAATGTTAGTTGATGTTGAAAATAACCGTCCTATAGAGCTAGATGAGATATGCAATATTGTTATAGATAATTGTGAAAAACAAGATTTAGATGCTCCATATACAAGAACTATATCAACTCTATTATCCTTCTCTTATATAGAAAAAAAAGATTCTAAAATATAATGGTTTTTCAAATCTTTAATATACTATTTCCTGTTTTATTTATTAGTTTATTGGGGTTTATTTATGGTAAATTCCAAAATATAAATATGGATATTACAAATAAAATAAATTTGGATGTTTTTATACCTATACTTATTTTTTATGCAATAAGTGAAAAGTTACCATCTATTACAATGCTTGGTTATTTTTCACTTGGTGCTGTCTTAGTAGTATTTGGTTCAGGAGTGATTTTATACCCTTTAGTTAAATTACTTAAAATTGATGTAAATAGTTTTTTACCCTCAATGATGTTTAATAATTCAATTAATCTAGGCTTACCTTTGGCACTATTTGCGTTTCAAGAAGAAGCAATGGCTATGTTTATAGCCTTATCATTAGTTCAAGTAATTGGACAATTTACAGTTGCAGTTGTAATGTATGGGGGAAGTTTAAATCTATTTAATCTATTAAAAAATCCTGTAGTTATTGCAACAATATTTGGACTAGTTTTTAATTATTTTGAATTTCATTTGCCAACTTTATTATTACCAAGTATTGAGATGTTATCTAAAGTTGCAATCCCTTTAATTTTATTTTCTTTAGGGGTCAGATTAACTAATGTTGAATTAAAACATTGGAAAATTGGTTTATTAGGTGCAGTGTTGTCTCCTGTAGCTGGTCTTATTATGGCATTTATAGCTATTTGGATTTTTGATTATTCACAATTACAAAAAAGTCTACTTATACTATTTGCAGTTTTACCACCTGCTGTTTTAAATGCAATATTGGCAGAAAAATATAAAAAGAGTTCCCAAATGGTTGCTTCAATTGTTGCAGTTGGTACACTTTTTAGTATTATTTATATACCAATAGTCTTATATTTTTTATTATAAAACTATATTTCTAACTTTATAGGATGCGATAAAATCACGAGTTATTTACCATATTATATTTATAAATAAAATAGATATGGATAAAAGATGAAAGATTATCTTGGACTACACTTTATTATTTTAAATATCTCTTTATTGATATTTACATTATATCAAGTATATATACGATTGTAGGAGTTTATTAGTAGTGCCCTTTTATGGAGGAGTATAAAAGAGCACAGTAGTTTAGAATTTATATGATAAGTAAACTCTAGTTGTATCTGTTTTATCATCTTGCATTATTGCAGGAATGATATTTTGAGTTTTTACATGTTCAAAATTAGCTTTTAAAAGTAGTGACTTTGTTATAGGATATATAGCTATTGCTCCCATTGCAGTAACATCTCCTAATACATGCGTATCAGCAAAAGATTTTCCTGCATAACCTATTAAGGTAACAGGTCCTGTTGGGAATACAAGTGCTCCTACAAGAGTATCTGTATCTGGTCTTGTTGGAACTCCGCCATCATGTACTGGCATTGCTGTAAAAGGTGTATCTGTTGTACCATCTCCAGCACCTGTGAAAACTGCACCATTATTATCAGTTGATGAGTTATATGCAACTAAATAACCAAGTTTTCCTAATCCTAATGGTCCAGTTGCTTTCAATCCATAAAGTTGCCCATCTTGTGCATTTGCAGCTTGTGATTTATCAGTTGATTTTAAATATTGCGCAGAGATTGTATGAGCTCCAAGTTTATAATCAGCTTGAAAATATAAAGCATCTCTATCTCCAGCTGTTGTAGTACCATCTATATCTAGATATTGAGCTTGCAATGTTAAGTTTTCAATTGAGTCATTTTTTGCATAAATTGTATATGCACCATCTTGAACATTTGTGAAATCTCCTACATTACCATTACCATCACTTTGTGCTTGCCATTTATCAACATAACCTGCAACTATTGTTGTATTTGGAAGGTCTGTGTTTGTTAATAGATATGCTTCAAATGAATCTTTAATAATCGATTCAGATGATTTACCCTCTAATCCAGTACTTACTAAAGGAGTATAGATAAATTGTCTACCAACTTTTAAAGAGGTGTTTGAAATACTATATTCAAGATATGATTCAGATAATACTGATCCTGAAGCATTAAAAAAATCAACTCTTTTACTAACACCATTTACACTAAAAGGTGTAGTATTGTTGTTGTTTGTATCATCAGTTAAAACTGTTGAGGTTTGAAAAGTCAACCCAGCTTTAAATCCATTAAAATCTCCAGTTACAATACCAAGATTTCCACCTATTGCAAGGGCGTTATCAGATTTGGCAGCTCCTAAAAAGTTTGAGTCTACATATGCAGTTTTAATCTCACCTTTAACTTCTAGTTTTTCCAATGCTTCAGAAAGAGTATCTGCTAGTAATGGTGTTGCAACAGCTAATGATGCAATTAAACTTAAACATGAAAACTTTTTCATTCTATTTCCTTATGTATTATTAGATTTTCAATTCCTAGATTTCTCTTTATGAGAAAATTCGCTAAAACTACTTAAAGAGAAATCGTAGATTGAATTTCAATACTAAATATAGTTAAATGTAATCGCACTTTAATCGCATTTTTAATTAATTAATTAAAAATATAATTTAAATAAATTTAATATAAAAAATTTGAAATTAGTTTAATACTTAAAATCAATGGTAATAATGAGAATATTTTTTTTAAAAGATTAACTGGTAATTTATGAGCTAAACTTACACCAATTGGTGCTGTAAAATAACTACATAAAGCAATAAATATAAAAGAGGGTATATTTACAAAACCTAACATCATTGACTCGTATGAACTATATTCCCAACCATTTATTATATATCCTATGGTTCCTGCTATTGCAATTGGAAAACCTACAGCAGATGATGTTCCTATAGCTTTTTTTATATCAATGCTTTGCCAAATCAAATATGGAACAGTTAATATTCCTCCCCCAATTGATACTAAAGAGGATAATGAGCCAATTATTGAACCAGCAAAAATCTGTTTAGGTGGTGAAAAAACTTTATTTTCAGATTTTGGTTTTTTATTAAAAAACATAACAATAGAACTATAGGTCATAAAAATTGCAAAACAAATTGATAAGATAAATGAATTTAAATTTGAAGCGATAAAAGTTGCTAAAAAAGTTCCAATTATGATCCCAGGTACCATCAACTTTACAATATCCCATCTTACGGCACCTTTTTTATTGTGACTTTTAAAACTAGAAAATGAAGTGATTATTATTGTAGCCATACTTGTTCCAAGTGCAATATGAACTACATTTTCTAAAGGAAAACCGTTTAGTAATAAAATTGAAGTTAATACAGGAACAATTATTCCTCCCCCACCAATACCAAATAAACCAGAGATGATACCTACAAAGCTTCCAAGTAAAATAAGATAAAATATTGTTGTAATATCAAACATTTATAATCCTTATAATTTTTATAATTATAAGGAATGAAATTCGCGAATTAATCGCATTGTTTTATTTTGAGGCTTATTTATTTAAAAATTATAACCTATGGAAAATAATCCATAAGTTGCTGTTTTATCATAAAATTGATTGTTTGCATCTTCATTTTTATAGATAAGTGAAGTTTTTATATAAGTGTTTTTATAATCAAAGGGTTCTTTATATTTTATGTTTGCCATTGATTTAAATATATTTGCATCAATTTTTTTGTTCAAAACTGGGTTTGATTGATCATATTCTTTTTTTGCGTAGCCTGCAAATAAAGAAAAAGTTGTTTTAGGATTTAAAGTTTTTGAAATACCTAAATCTAAACCAATTTTATCATAACTACTTGCTTTTCCTTTTGCATTATATTTTTCATATTCTATATTTGTAATTATATTTGCATAATCTAAAATAAAAATATTTTTTAATGACAAGTTATGGATGTTTGCATCTCTTTTTAAAACTGGAATTAGTTTATCCGAATCGTACTTTTTTTTAGCATATTCATATGAAATTGTGGTATTTATGTAGTTATTAAAAGGTAATTGATATGCTAAAAACAAACCATTTTCACTTATATCAGTTTCTTTTCGGTTTGTATTTAATAAAAAGGGATCTTCCCACTCCTCTTCAAAAAGTTTTGTTTTAAAACCAAAAGATAAATTTGAGTTATCAAAAGCAATTTTAGAACCTAGTTTTAGTTCTTTTTGATCTGATTTTATAAAAAGATTTATATCTTTTGATATCTCTTGTCCATAATAAAATTTTAGGTTTGGTAAAACTGAATTATCACTTTTTGCCTTTGAAAATGTGCTGATTTTTTCATCACTATCGGTAGAAAAGTTATTTTTAGTCCCTTTATAACCAAGACCAATCTCTATAAAGTTTTCTTGAGCCAATAAAAAAGTTGAAGCTAACATTGAAGTTAATATAATTTTTTTCATATTTGTCCTTTTTCTTTAATTAAACTATTATAATAAAAAAAAAGGTCTAAAAAAGGGGATTTTATTTTTATGGGTATTGTTATATAATCTTTTATGAAAAACTTTAAAATCCTATATATTGAAGATGAAGACAATATTAGAAAAAATGCAATTGAGTATTTAAGTTATCTAAGTGATTTTGTATATGAAGCTAAAGATGCCTTTGAAGGTTATGAAAAATATTTACAAATAAAACCAGATATTATAATTTGTGATATTTTAATGCCAAAACTCAATGGTTTACAGTTGATAGAAAAAATAAGACAGAATGATCTAGATACTCAAATAATTGTTGCAACTGCAAGAGTTGATACCCATTTTGATAAAAGCAGTGGAATTAAAACTTGTAAAATATCTTACTAAGCCCATCAGTGAAAATGAGCTTTTAATTGCTTTAAAACAAGCAGATAATTTTTTGAAAAACAAACAAAATAATATTTTAAAGTTTGATGAGAATATAAAGTTTGATTTATACAATAAAACATTATTAGATAAAAATGAACTTGTAAAACTCACACAAAAAGAGTTATTGTTTTTGGAGCTTTGTGCAAAGAACTTACAACGTGCCGTTAGTTATGAAGAGCTAGAAAACTTTGTTTGGCAGGGAAATATGAGTGAAGATGCTTTACGTTCAGTTGTAAAAAGTCTTAGAAAAAAACTTCCAATGGATAGTTTGTTAAATATTTCAAAAGTAGGGTACAAGCTAAATTTAAAATGAAAATACTACTTTATCTTTTACTTTTTGTTAATATAATTTTTGCAAATGAGTCTTTTAGTGTAAAAATTATTGAAGATAAAAATTACAGTTTTGATTCAATTAAAAATGTAAAAAGGTTTAATCAAACAACAAATACAATAAAATTTAAAACTTCTAAGGATTTTTGGTTAAAGCTTGAGTTTGATAATCTAGATTCTTCAAAAGAGTATGTTTTAGAAGCTTATTCAAAACTTTATATAAATCCTGTAAAATTTGAAAATAATCAAACTTTTCTGCAAAATAATGTTACTCAAATAAGTGGTAAGAAAAATCTTTATATAAAAGTATTAACTCCTAAAAACAAAATAAACCTACATTTGTATATTGAAGAAAAAAATAAATTTATAGGTGAGTTTTTAAAAAGAAAAGAGTTCTATGGGATTAGTTATGGGGTTATATTTGCTGCTATTTTATACTATTTTGCTTTTTATATTTTTAACAAAGAAAAGAGTTTTATCTATTATTGTTTAACTCAGATATTTATTTTATTGATAATATATTTTTCCTATAAAGAGTATCGTTTATCTTTTAGTATCTATCAATTTTTTATATTTGGTTTTATGGTGTTTTCTACCTTGTTTACCAAAGAGTTTTTGAATACAAAAAAGTATGTACCTTTGTTAAATAAACTTTTAAATCTTTTTTTAATTGTATGTTTTTTTAAATTTGTATTATCTTTTTTTAGTATACATTTTTCACTCTCATTTTTGTTATTACTTTACCTAATCAGTGCAATTGCAGTATATATGAAAAATAGTTCTATAGCAATTCTCTTTTATATCTTAGGTTGGAGTTTGGTAGTGTTAACTTATATATTTGTTGATATACAATCTGATTTTATATTTAAAGAGATAAATCCTTTGCTTGTGATTGATATTATTCATTTTGCAATCCCTTTGGAGTCTTTAATCTTAGCCTTTGCCTTATCCTATAAAATGAAAATAAATGAAGATGAGAAAAAAGAGAAACAAGGTTTGATTATACATCAAAATAGATTATCATCTATGGGTGAAATGATGAGCAATATCACTCATCAATGGAGACAACCACTAACACATTTGGGATATTTGCTTTTAAATATAAACTCAGCATATAAACATAAAAAACTAAATCAAGAGTATTTAGATAATAAGATATCTGAAGCAAATCAACAACTTCACTATATGTCAAATACTTTAGAGGATTTTAAAAATTTTTATTCACCTCTAAAAGAGAAAAATAATTTTAGTGTAAAAACCTATAGTGAAAAGGCATTGGATATCTTTTCTTCATATTTAGAGGTTAATAATATTGATGTTGAAATATCAGGTAAAGATTTTATTGTATATGGTTCACCAAATGAATTTTCACAAGTTATTTTAAACCTATTAAATAATGCAAAAGATGCCTTTATAAGTAATGAAATTAAAAATGCAAAAATCAAAATTGTTTTTGAAGATAAACTAATCTCTATAACAGACAATGCAAAAGGTATTGATAACAAAATAAAAGAAAAAATTTTTGAACCATATTTCACTACAAAAGAAAATGGTGGTGGAATAGGACTTTATATGTCAAAAATAATTATTGAAAAAAGTTTTAATGGAAAGTTATATCATAAAAATATAGATAGAGGAAGTTGTTTTTTTATAGATTTTAAATAGAGATTAAACTTTTGGAACTCAATTAACATTGAGTTCCATTTTTAAGTGTATAGTTTAGCTACCATACATTAGATTTGGTAAGAACATTACAATATCTGGGATATATGTAATTAAAATAAGTCCTACTAAAATTGTAAGTGTCCAAGGCCAAGCAGCGACAATTACATCTTTGATACTCATACCAGTTAGACCTGAGGTAACAAACAGGTTAAGTCCAACAGGTGGGGATACCATTCCTAACTCCATATTTACAGTAATAACGATACCAAAGTGAATTGGATCAATCCCAAGTGCAACTGCAACAGGAAGTAATAATGGAACCATAATCATAATAATAGCACTTGGCTCCATAAATGAACCAGCTAAGATAAGAAGTAAGTTAACCATCAATAAGAACATATATTTGTTTACATTTGCATCAACTAATGTTTGAGTAATCATTTGAGGGATATTCTCAATAGTTAAGAAGTGTGCAAAAAGCATTGCATTTGCAATAATAAACATAATCATTGCAGTAGTTTTTGCAGACTCTAATGCAGTGATATAGATTCTTGAAAGTTTAATATCTTTGTAAATAAATACAGATACGATAAATGCCCATGCAGCAGCAACTGCAGCAGCTTCTGTTGGTGTAAAGATACCACCATAAATACCACCAATTACAATAACAATTGTCATTAGACCCCAAGATGCATCTTTCATCTTTTTTAATCTAATTTTTAAAGGTTGTGGCTCTTCTCTTTCAAAACCTAATCTTTTTGCACCTATATATGTAACAACCATCATCATGATACCAAGCATAAGACCAGGAACAACCCCCGCCATAAAAAGTTTACCAATTGAAACTTCTGCTGTAACACCATAAACGATTAATACAATTGATGGTGGAATTAAGATACCTAAAGAACCAGCTGTAGCAATTGTACCAACTGCATATTTCTTTGGATAACCTGCTTGCATAATAGCTCCAAACATAATAGAACCAATTGCAACAACAGTTGCAGGAGATGAACCAGAAACAGCAGCAAAAATAATTGAAGCAAAAATAGCTGAGATTGGTAAACCACCAGGTAAGTGACCAACACAAGATTTAGCAAATTCAATAATTCTTTGAGCTGCACTACCTTTAGATAGTAAGTTACCAGCTAAAATAAACATTGGAATAGCCATAAGTGAATAGTGTTCAACTTTTTCAAACATCATTGCAGAGATTTCAATAGGTGAAATATCTGTAAATACAAGAAGTGTAATAAATGTTGATGCACCTAAACAAATAGCAATAGGAGTACCTAAAATTACAAGGGCAAAAAATATTGCAAATAATAAAGCTATACTCATAGCATACCTCCAGTTTTCTTTTCAACTTCTTTTACCATTTTATTTAGTTCCTTAACATTTTCATTATCTTCATTTCTTCTAGCTCCAATTCCCATCTCAGCTAAAACATGCTCAGCTTCACTCTCTTTAAGAATTTTTTCATGGCTAGTAGCAATGATTACAATTAGTCTTTCAATAACTCTGTAAGCTGCTAAAGCAAAAGCTACAGGGATAACTAAATATGGGATCCACATTGGCATATCCCAAAGGTCAATCGATCTCTCATCTAAATCAATAACCAATAATAAATAGTGATATCCATAGTATGAAACTGCAAGTAAAAACACTAGGGTTACTATATGTGAAATTATTAACATCCCTTTTGCTATTTTTGTTGGCATAATATCCAAAATAATAGTTACTGCAATATGTGCATCTTTTTTAAAGCAATACGCTGCACCAAAAAATACACTCCATAAAAACATATAGATAGATAACTCTGAAGCCCACACTAAAGAAGCATCAAATACATATCTAGCTATAACGTTTGTAAACGAAATTGCTACACCAGCACTAATACCGATTGCAGCAATTGACTGGTTAATAAAACCAATTAACTTACTTAAAAAATTAAATATAATCATCATCTTACTCCGTTGCTAAAACACCTTTTATTAAGTCTTCACCGATCTTTTCGGCATCATAAAATTCAGGATAAATCTTACTAACTGCTTGTCTCCAAGCATCTTTTTGCTCTTTAGTTAGTTGAATCACCTCTAAATTTCCTGTCACTTTTGAATACTCTTTAATTAAATCAAACTGTGTTTGATTTAACTCTTTCGCATATTCTCTTTCTTTAATTGTTGCCTCACTTACTGCTTGATTAACAGCATTTTTTAAATCTTGAGGCAATTTATTCCAAAAAGTTTCACTCATTACAACTAAGTAACCTAAGTATCCATGGTTTGATACAGTTAAGTATTTTTGTACCTCATGAAATTTTTTAGTGAAAATATTTGAATTTGTATTTTCTTGACCATCAATTACACCCTGTTGAAGTGCAGAATAAACTTCTGAAAAAGGCATCATCTGAGGATTTGCATCAAGCACTTTAAATTGTGCTTCTAAAACTTTTGAAGACATAATTCTAAACTTTTGCCCTTTTGCATCAATTGGTTCAATTAATGCTTTTCTAGAAGAGGTTAATTGTTTAAAACCATTATCCCAAAAATCTAATGCTAAATACCCTTTTGAAGTAACCATATCTTTCAACGCTTTTCCCACTTGTCCATCTTGAACTCTATGTAGATGCTCCATATCTTTAAACAAAAATGGAAGATCAAATAAAGCCAACTGAGGGACTATCTTACCAAATTTCGAAAAACTTGGTGCTGCCATCTGAACAGAATCTAACTTTAAAGCTTTTAATACAGCATTATCAGTATAAAGCTGAGAAGAGGGATATACTTGTACATCGATTCTTCCACCACTTAACTGCTCCAATCTTTTTTCAAAGAAAGTTGCTGCTTTTCCCTTTGGTGTGTTAGGACTAACTACATGGGAAAATTTTAGAACAAACTGTTCTGTATTTTCCACTACTTTAGAGGATAAATCCTCCTTTGGTTTACTCTCGCCACAACCGGAAAATAAAAGCATAAATACTAGTGCAATACCAGTAGTAAAGTATTTAAAGCTAGTCATACCTTTTTTCTCCTTTTATATATATACTATAGATTATAATCTAAAGTTATGTAGTTATTATGTATTTTACAAGAAATTTAGAAATTTAATCATTGATTTGAAGCTTTTGAATTGTTTTGAAATTGTCAGAATAAAAAGTGGTTAAACTATCGGCGTAGCCGATAGTTTACTAGGGATCAATTATTTAGTATTGATTGCACCTTCAATTAAATCTTTACCGATTTTATCTTCATCATAAAATTCAGGATAGATTTTGCTTACAGCTTTTTTCCAAGCAGCTCTTTGCTCAGCAGTTAAGTGAATAATTTCTAACTTACCTGTATCTTTTGCATATTGTTTAATCTCTTCAAATTGTTTGTCATTTAATTCTTGTGCGAATTGTCTCTCTTTAGCAGTTGCTTCTTTCATAGCTTGTTTTACATTTGCTTGTAAATCTGCTGGTAAAGATTTCCAGAATTTTTTAGACATAACAACTAAGTAACCTAAGTATCCGTGATCAGAGATAGTTAAGTAGCTTTGCACTTCATGGAATTTTTTAGTATAGATGTTTGAAATTGGGTTTTCAGCTGCATCAATTACACCTTGTTGTAACCCAGAATAAACCTCAGAGAAAGGCATCATTTGTGGATTTCCACCAACAGCTTTGATTTGTGCTTCAAGAACTTTTGAAGACATAATTCTAAATTTTTGACCCTCTGCATCTGAAGGCATTACTAAAGCTTTTTGAGAAGATGAGAATTGTTTAAATCCATTATCCCAGAAATCTAAAGCAACAATACCTTTAGCAGTAACCATATCTTTTAATTTTGTACCAACTTCACCATCTTGTACTCTATGTAAGTGGTCGATATCATTAAATAAAAATGGTAAATCAAATAGTGCTAATTGAGGTACAATTTTACCAAACTTAGAAAAAGATGGTGCCGCCATTTGAACAGAGTTAAGTCTTAATGCTTTAACAACTGCGTTATCATTATATAATTGTGATGATGGATATACTTGTACATCGATCTTTCCACCTGATAGCTCTTCAAGTCTTTGCTCAAAATATTTAGCTGCTTTCCCTTTAGGTGTATTCTCACTTACAACGTGAGAAAATTTTAATGTATATTCAGCCGCCATTGCTGATGTTGCCATAACTGCAGCTGCAACTGCTGTTGAAATAAGTTTTTTCATATTTTCACTCCTTTTGTTTAACTAAATTATCAATCCCATAACTTAGATATGAAAAAAGTATAATGTAAAATTGTGTAATAGTTATGTAAAAAAAATCAAAATATGAAAAAAAACTTAAGAAAAATAGCAATAAAATAGCATTTTGCTTGATTTAAGTAATTATTAATAAAATCAAATAAAAATAACTTTTTTTCTAACCCCTTTTTAGATGTTTAAATTAAGCTTATTTGCACTTAACCATCTTTTAATTAAAAAAATTGTATAATCCCCCACTTTATGAGGAATATAAAGATTAAAACACAAAAGGATAATGATGGGAAGTAATTTAGATTTACTAACTTCTTTTAAAGATAATTGTGGTTTTGGTTTAGTGGCTGATTTGAAGAACAGACCAAGTCATGAAAATTTAGAAGATGCTATAACTTCGCTTGAGCGAATGATGCACAGAGGTGCAGTGGCAGCAGATGGTAAGACTGGAGATGGTTCAGGACTACTATTATCTATGCCAAACAAATTTATGAGAAAAATTGCTACAGAACAAGGTATTGATCTACCTGAAGCTTATGCTGTTGCAATGATATTTACAAGAGACCTAGAAGATATTGAGACTTTTAAAGTACACTGTGAAAACAACGATTTGAAAGTATTATTTACAAGAGAAGTACCAGTGGAAAAGGATGCTTTAGGTCAACAAGCTTTAGATAGCTTACCTCACATAATTCAAGTTTTTGTATCTGCAAATGCAGTAATGACTGCAAAAAGATTTGATGCAATGCTATATTTAACTAGAAAAGAGTGTGAACACCAATTAATTGATAAGAAAGATTTTTATATTCCAACATTTTCATCAAAAGTGATTGCGTATAAAGGGCTAATTATGCCTACGCATATTAAACATTTTTATATCGATTTAAGGGATGAAGATTTTAAAATCTCATTTGCACTTTTTCACCAAAGATTTTCAACAAATACACTACCTCAATGGAGACTAGCACAACCATTTAGAGCAATTGCACATAATGGAGAGATTAACTCAGTTGAAGCAAACAGATTTAATGTTCAAATAAAATCAGAACAGATTGCATCAGAGGTATTTACAGATGAAGAGATTAAAAGAATATTACCAATTTTGCAACCAGGTGGTTCAGACTCTGCTTCTTTAGATAATATGTTTGAATTTTTACTAGCAAATGGAGTAGATTTTTTCAAAGCAGCTAGAAGTTTAGTTCCAGCACCTTGGCAAAATGCTCCACATATGGATTCAGATTTAAGAGCATTTTATGAGTATACATCAACTGCAATGGAAGCTTGGGATGGACCAGCTGCTGTTTCTTTAACAGATGGTAGACATATTGGATGTTTAATTGATAGAAATGGATTAAGACCTTCAAAATATGTTATCACAAAAGATCATAAGATGTATATCACTTCTGAGTATGGTACCTTAGCTTTAGATGAAGATAATATTTTAGAAAGAGGAAGACTACAATCTGGAGAGATGATTGGGGTTGACCTTAATCATGGTAAAGTATTAAAAGAAGATGATATTAACAACTACTTAAAATCGTGTCAAAACTATGGTAAGTGGCTTAACAATGATATGGAATATCTGCAAGAGTATATCGATGAATCATTTTTAGATACTAGTGATTATGAGCAAGAAAACTTAGAGAAAAAACAAAAGTATTTTAATATCACTTATGAAGTATTGGATCAAATGATTGAACCAATGGCAAAAGATGGTAAAGAGCCAGTTGGTTCAATGGGGGATGATACTCCTTTAGCATGTTTTTCACAAGTAAATAGAAACTTTACTGACTTTTTTAGACAAAAGTTTGCTCAGGTTACAAACCCACCAATTGACCCTTATAGAGAAAAGATTGTAATGTCTTTAGAGACAGGTTTTGGTCATGTTCATAATATATTAGATGAGAAACCAGAATTTGCAAAAAGATTAAAAGTTGCAAGTCCTATTTTAATGAAAGAGAAGTTTGATGTTCTTTACTCTTTTGGTGAAGCATCTTCTCCAAGATATGATGAGTATTATAAAAATAGAATTTTTACAACTACTTTTAAAACTAATTTAAAAGCATCACTTGATGATTTAGCTTCATATGTAGTGAAAGCTGTTAGGGATGATAAAGTAACAGTTGTTATCTTAAGTGATAAAGATATAGCTGATAACGTAAAAGTTATCCCTATGGCTATGGCTGTAGGTTTTATTAATCAAAAACTTCTTGAAGCAGGTGTTAGACACCATGCATCTATTTTAGCTGTAACTGGTGAAGTTTATGATCCACATATGGCAGCAGTTATGATTGGATATGGGGCAACTGCAATCTATCCATACATGATGTATGCATCTACAGTAGCACTATATGAAAGAAAAGGTGTTTCTAAATATGAGATGCAAAGAGTACTTAAAAATACTCAAAAAGCTATTAATGCTGGACTTTTAAAAATTATGTCAAAAATGGGTATTTGTACTATTGCAAGTTATAGAAACTCAAAGTTATTTGATATTATTGGATTAAGTGACGATATTATTACTGAATGTTTTGAAGGTAGCCATTCTGATTTAGCTGGATTAACATATGAAGATATTGAAAAAAGATTAGAGAAACAACACTTTGATGCGTTTTTTGATGATAAACATATGTTCCCTCTAGAATTAGGAGGTTTTTATAAATATATCAGAGGTGGTGAATACCACGATTATGGTCCAGACACTACAAGAGCTATGCATAATAAACAAGCTTCTCAAAAAGAGGAGATCTCTGATTTTGATAAGTTAAAAGAGTTAGTTGAAAATAGAGATAAAAAATTTATCAGAGACTTTTTAGAGTTTAATTCTGATAGAAAATCTATTGATGTTAGTGAAGTTGAGTCTGTTGAAGATATCTTCAAAAGATTTGCAACTGCTGCAATGTCTTGTGGTTCTATCTCTCCTGAAGCTCATGAAGCAATGGCGATGGCAATGAACACTATTGGTGGTATGTCAAACTCAGGTGAGGGTGGTGAAGATCCAAAAAGATTTGGAACTCTTAAAAACTCAAGAATCAAACAGGTTGCTTCTGGTAGATTTGGGGTAACTCCTGGATACTTAAGAAGTGCAGATGAGATTCAAATTAAAGTTGCTCAAGGTGCAAAACCGGGTGAGGGTGGACAATTACCAGGTCATAAGGTTACTCCACTTATTGCTACACTTAGACATACAATTGAGGGAGTTACATTAATTTCACCTCCACCACACCATGATATCTATTCTATTGAGGATTTAGCTCAATTGATTTTTGACTTAAAACAAATCAATCCAGATGCAAAAATCACAGTTAAATTAGTATCAACTATGGGTGTTGGTACAATTGCAGCTGGTGTTGCAAAAGCTTATGCAGATAGAATTGTAATCTCAGGTGCTGATGGTGGTACAGGAGCTGCTCCTTTAACATCTATTAAGCATGCAGGTAATCCTTGGGAAATGGGATTGTCAGAAGCACACAATGCACTTAAAGCAAACCATTTAAGAGAATCAGTTCATGTTCAAACAGATGGTGGGTTAAAAACAGGTCTTGATGTAGTAAAAGCTGCATTACTTGGTGCTGAATCTTATGGATTTGGTACAGCCGCACTTACTCTTTTAGGGTGTAAGATTTTAAGAATTTGTCATACAAATAAATGTTCTGTTGGGGTTGCTACTCAAGATGAAGATTTAAGAGAGCACTTTACAGGTACTGTTGAAAGACTTATCTCTTACTTTACATTTGTTGCAAATGATGTTAGAAACATCCTTGCAAAACTTGGTTATAAATCAATAGAAGAGATTGTTGGTAGAAGTGACTTATTAAAAGTTATTGATGATGAGTTTGCACAAAAATTTGACTTCCAAAATATCTTAAGAAAAGTTGATGGAGTTAACACTTGTCAAAAAGAGACAAATGAACCTTTTGATAAAAATAAATTTGAAAAAGAGTTATTAAAGAAAGTTCATAAAACAATAGAAAAACCAACTGTACCTATTAAAATCAAAGATACTATTTGTAACTTAAACAGAAGTTTTGGTACTTTAATCTCTGGTGAGATTGCTAAATATTATGGGGATACTGGTTTACCTGATGGTTCTATAAACTTCTTCTTAAAAGGGATTGCTGGTCAATCATTTGGTGCTTTATTAAGTAAGGGTATGAATCTTTACTTAGAGGGTGCTGCAAATGATTATGTTGGTAAAGGTATGAATGGTGGTAAAATCATTGTAAATACTCTTCATCAAGGTCCAGAGTTTGCTGGAGCTGGTAATACTTGTCTTTATGGTGCAACAGGTGGAAAACTTTTTGTAAGAGCTGCTGTTGGTGAAAGATTTGGTGTAAGAAACTCAGGGGCAACTGCTGTTGTTGAAGGTACAGGGGATAACGCTTGTGAATATATGACAGGTGGTATTGTTGTTATCTTAGGTGATACAGGTGTTAACTTTGGTGCTGGTATGACTGGTGGATTATCATTTGTTTATGACCCACAAAAAACTTTTGTTGATAAAATGAACCAAGAGTTAATAGAAGCAGTTAGAATCGATACAGATGATACAGAAAGGGAAAGATTATTCCTAAAAAGACTTTTAATGGAATACTTAAATGAAACAGAATCTGCAAGAGCTGAATCTATTTTAGAAAACTTCAGAGCAGAAGTTAGAAATTTCTGGTTAGTTAAACCAAAAAACATGACTGTATTACCTTTAAATCCGGATGAGGGAGACTAAGAGATGTTAAACTTTACTAAATTTGAAAGAATAAACCCTGAAAAAAGGGATGTATTACAAAGATTAAAAGATTATAATGAAGTTTATCAAGTATTTGAAAAACAAAGAGCAAAAGAGCAATCTGACAGATGTATGCAGTGTGGAGATCCATATTGTCATACAGGGTGTCCATTAGGAAACTTTATCCCTGCATGGTTAAAACAAACTGCAGAAGATAATCCAGATTTAGCATTTGCTTTATCAAATGAAACATCTCCTTTCCCAGAAATCTTAGGAAGAATCTGCCCACAAGATGTTCTTTGTGAAGGTGCGTGTTCATTAAATACTGGACATGGTGCTGTTTCTATTGGAGCTATTGAAACTTCACTTAATGAAAGAGCTTTCGAAAGAGGGATGAAACCTAAATTTACTGAAATCAAAAGTGATAAAAAAGTTGCGATTATTGGTTCTGGACCAGCAGGTATCTCAGCAGCTACATTTTTACTAAGACGTGGAATAGCAGTTGAAATGTTTGAAAGAGAAGATAGAGCTGGTGGACTTTTAATGTATGGAATTCCTGGATTTAAACTAGATAAAACAACTGTTGATAGAAGAATTAACTGGTTACAAGAAGCAGGGATGAAACTTCATCTAAATTGTGAAATCGGAAAAGATAAAACTGTAGCAGATTTAGAAGCTGAGTTTGATGCAGTTTTTGTTGGAATTGGAGCAAAAGCTGGGAACTGGGCTAAAATCTCTGGTGAAGAGGCTTCAAATGTTCATTTAGCAATGGAGTTTTTAACTGGTCTTCAAAAAAGAAATATGAACAATAATGCAAACTATATTGATGTAAAAGAGAAAAATGTAGTTGTAATTGGTGGTGGAGATACTGCTATGGACTGCGTTAGAAGTTCTGTTAGAGAGGGTGCAAAATCTGTTAAATGTCTTTATAGAAGAGATGAAGCAAATATGCCAGGATCTAAAAAAGAGGTTGTAAATGCAAAAGAAGAGGGGGTTGAATATCTATTTAATGTTAGCCCTAAATCAATCATCACTAAAGATGGGGTTGCAACTGGAGTAGAGCTTTTAGAAACAACTATGAGTGAGCCAGATGAAACTGGAAGACAAAGAGTTATTATAAATGATGGTACAGAGTTTATTGAAGAGACTGATGTTGTAATTATGGCATTAGGTTTTTCGCCTGAGATACCAGAATTTTTATCACAAGCAAATGTAAAAACAAACTCTTGGGGTGGAATTGAGATAAATGAAAAATATCAAACTTCTAATCCTAAGTTTTATGCAGGTGGAGATTGTAGAAGAGGTGCTCATTTAGCTGTAACAGCTGCAGCAGATGGTAGAGAAGCAGCCAAAGAAATAATCAAAACATTGGCATAGTTTTGTTTGATTATGATTCATTTCACAATGACGTAATCTTAGCAAATAAAGAGCTTTATGAGTATATAAATACTCATCTAAGCTCTGATGATATAAAAGAGTCTCAAACCATTGGTTTTGGTGGAGACAATAGCTTAAATATAGATCTTATAGCTGAAAAAATATTTATAAAACATCTTTCTAAATATGGGGATATTTTCTCTGAAGAGATAGGTTTAGTATCTTCAAATTCCAATATAAAAATTATAATTGACCCTCTTGATGGAAGTCATAACTTCTTTTCAAACCTTCCATATTTTGCTAGTTCTATAGGATTAAAAATAGATAAAGATTTAAAAGCTGGGTATATTTGTAACTTATCAAATGGGATTTTAACATTTAGAACTAATAACAGTGAAGTAAAAAACATCTCTATTTTAACTAAAAAAGAGCAAAAAGTTCATGGGGTTAATGAGCCAAAAATTGCTGTTTTTGAAAGAGCCTATGGGTATCCAGATATTTGTAAAAAATTGTTTGAAAATAGGATAAAGTTCCGAAGTAATGGAGCTGTAGCCTTAAGTTTAGCAAATGCTAGAAATTACAAATTTGTATTATTTATGGGGAAAATTAGAGAGTTTGATATTGCTGCTGGAATATATATAAATAAAGATTTAAATATCTATCAAAATGACAAACTCTTAATAGTTTCTAAAAACAAAAAGAATTTTGATTTAGTTAAAGAAATTATTAAAGATATTTAGGTTATAAATCCAAGACGATATTTTGAATTAGGGAAGAGTTTATGTCTTTGATAATAACTGATGAATGTATTGCATGTGATGCCTGTAGAGAAGAGTGTCCAAATTATGCAATTGAAGAGGGTGATCCAATTTATATAATTGATCCAGATAGGTGTACTGAATGTGTAGGACATTATGAAGAACCAGCATGTGTTGAAGTGTGTCCAGTTGATTGTATTGTAGTTGATCCAGATAACCAAGAAACAATGGAAGAACTAAAGTTTAAATATGAGCAATTACAGGAAGAAGAAGCGTAAATGGCCAAAGTAACAACTATTATAGACATTGGGTCTAACTCAATGCGTATGGTTGTATTTGAGAAGAGCAGCCGTTATGCTTTTACTCTAATAAATGAAACGAAAGCAAGGGTGAAAATCTCTGAAGGTTGTTACGAAAATGATGGCAATCTTCAAGAACCTGCGATGGAAAGAGCATTTAGCTCTTTAGAATCTTTTTTAAATATCTCCAAAGCCTTAAAATCAAGAAAAATTATGTGTGTTGCTACTTCTGCACTAAGAGATGCTCCAAATGCAAAACTGTTTTTAAATAGAGTTAAAAATGAATTAGGTTTAAACATAAAAGTGATTGAGGGGATAAAAGAGGCTTATTATGGTGGTGTGGCCGCATTAAATCTAATATTTGGAAGTAACTTTGTAACTGTAGATATTGGTGGTGGTTCAACAGAGTTTGCTTTTATTAAAGATGGAAAAATAGAAAAATGTATCTCTTTAAATATAGGTACTGTTAGATTAAATGAACTATTCTTTAGTAAAGGCAATATAGAGGGTGCAAGAGCATACATACTTGATAAATTAAAAGAGATAAAACTTTCAGTAGAAGAGATACCAACAACAGTAGTTGGTATTGGTGGAAGTATAAGAGCTTTAAGTAAAGTTATAATAAAACAAAACAATTATCCCTTAGATATCTTACATGGATTTACCTATGAATACAATGCAAATAAATATATTTTTAAAGCTATTGTAGATGCACAAGATGAGAAATCTTTAAAAGAGATAGGTATTAAAAAAGATAGATTTGATACTATAAAAGAGGGAACCTTTATCTTTAATACAATTTTAGAAGAGTTAAATATCCAAAAAGTGATCACCTCTGGTGCAGGTGTAAGAGAAGGGGTTTATTTAGCTGATCTTTTAAGAAGTAGTAATGGTAAGTTTCCAGCTAATTTTAATATTAGTCTTAGAAGTATGCTAGATAGATTTCAAATTGATTCAAGACAAAGTGCTTATTATGGTAGAAATGCAGCTGCAATATTTGATGCTTTGGAGCCTTTACATAACCTAGATAGTAAATATAGACAAAAACTTATTGATGCTTCAAAGCTTCATTCAATAGGTCAAACACTAAACTTTTATAAATCAAATGACAATACATTCGATTTTATATTAAACTCTTTAAATTATGATGTTAAACATACAACAAGAGTTGTAATTGCACATATAATTAAGTTCTCAAAAAAATCTTTACCAGAAGAGAAAGATTTATTACTATATGGTAAACTCCTTCCTGGTCTTGAAGTGATGCAATGGCTATCTTTTATGATATCTTTGAATCTGACTATCAATCAAGATTATTCGATGCCAAAAGTTGAATATAAACTAAAAAGTAAAAAATTAAAAATCTGCCTTGAAAAACCAAACTATTTAATCCAAAGTGATATTGATAAAATTGAGACTCCAAAAGGGGTTAAGGTAAAAGTTTTATGTTAGAAAAAACTGTATATATACTTTTTTTAGTTTTTGTAAAGTTTATGCAACTTTTACCTCAAAAACTAAGAAGAGGTATACTTTTTTTATTATCTAGAATTGTTTATCTTTTTGCTAAAAAAACTAATAATATAATTAAATCAAATCTAAAATTTGTATATGAAGATATAAGTGAAGAGGAGATTAAGAGGATTCAAAAATACTCTTATTTTAATATGACACTTTGGGTTTTAACTTTGATTGAAAATCTAAAAATGAGTGATGAAGAGTTAAAAAATAGTGTTGAGATTGAGAATCTAGAGATTTTTGAAAAGTTAAAAAAAGAGAATAAACCTATTATTCTTATCTCTGCACACTTTGGAAACATGGAGATGTTAAGTAGTTATTTAAATAGATTTGTTACCCCAATTATGCAAGTAGCAAGAGAGTCAAACTTTAAATCAATAGACAACTTTGTTGTTCAAAGTAGAGAAAAGTTTGGTGCAAAAATAGTTTTTAGAAATGGAGCCTTAAAGTATTTATATAAAGCATTAAAGAAAAAAGAGGTTATCTCATTAATTATTGATCAAAGTATAAATAAAAAAGAGGGAACAGAAGTGGAGTTTCTAGGTAAAAAGTGCAATCAAACAACTTCTACTGCTGCTTTTGCAAGAAGATTTGATGCTTATTTACTCCCTGTTGCTATTTTTAATCAAGAAGATTACAAATATAAAATAAAATTTTATGATTATATTGAACCAATTAATAGTGAAAATGAAGAGGAAGATATAAAAACACTTTCTCAATTGCAGGCTAATGCAATATCTGCTATAATAAATGAAGATAAAAAGCAGTGGTTTTGGCCACATAAAAGATTCAAAACTCACTATAAAGAGATATATGAAAAAAGTTTTAATAATAAGTGATGGAAAACCTGGACATTTAAATCAATCTATAGCTTTTTGTAAAATCAAAAAAATTGATTATGATATTTTAGCAGTTGAATTTAAATCTAAATTTTTTAAATCTTTGTCTTATATATTTGATAAAATAGGGCTCTATACAAATACCCTGTTTAAACCATATAAACACGTTGATTTAAAAAGATATTGTGCAGTAGTTAGTACAGGTTCTAGTACCTATTATTTCAATAAATATATATCTAAAAATATAGATATAAAGTCTATAGTATTAATGCTTCCTAAATCTTATAGTTATAAAGAGTTTGATTGGATTATTGCTCAAGAACATGATAATCCACCTAAATTGGACAATATTATAAAAATACCTTTAAATTTATCATTTTCACAAGCAAAAAACTTGATAAAAAAAGAAAACAATAAAAAAGCACTTGGTATAATTATAGGTGGTAATAATGATGTTTTTGGATTAAAAAAAGAGTCTTTAAAAAAGATACTTGATAAGATTTTCTTAGAATATAAAAATTATGATAAATATATAACTACATCAAGAAGGACACCAAAATCTGTTGAAGAATTGATAGAGACTTATGATTTTGAATATAAACTTATCTATTCAAAAGAACCAACAATAAATCCTATTCCAGATTTTTTAAGTTTTTGTGATGAACTTTTTATAACTATTGATTCAACTTCAATGCTAAGTGAAGCAAGAGCAAATAGTGATGCAAAGATTAATATAATAAAACTAGAGTCTAAAAAACAGAACACAAAATATCATAGATTAGCTTCTCAAGTTGAGAAACTAAATAAAAAAGTAAATTTTGAAAAAATATTAGAAACAATAAAAATAGGGTAAGAGATATGTCAAAAAAGATATGTATAATAGGCTTAGGATATGTAGGGTTGCCATTAGCACACGCCTTTGCGAAAAAATATGAAGTAGTAGGTTTTGATATAAATGAGAAAAGAATAAAAGAATTAAATGAAGCAGAAGATACAACCTTAGAATTAACAAGCGAACAATTGCAAGAAGTACTTCCAAAATTTAATAAAGAATTAACAACTAGTAAATTAATCATCTCAAATAATATTGAAGATATAAAAGATTGTAATGTCTATATTGTAACAGTGCCAACACCAATAGATAACTCAAATAGACCAGATTTAACACCTTTAATAAAATCATCACAAACAATAGGAAAAGTGCTAAAAAAAGATGACATCGTAATCTATGAATCAACAGTATACCCAGGTGTAACAGAAGAAGTATGTGTTCCAGAATTAGAAAAAATGTCACAACTGAAATTTAATCAAGACTTTTATTGTGGATATTCTCCTGAAAGAATAAACCCAGGTGATAAAGAACATACTGTAACAAAAATACTTAAAATCACCTCTGGATCAACTCCAAAAGTAGCAGATGAAGTGGATAAACTCTACTCTTCAATAATAACAGCAGGAACCTTTAAAGCCTCAAGTATAAAAGTAGCAGAAGCAGCAAAAGTAATAGAAAACACCCAAAGAGATGTAAATATTGCACTTATAAATGAATTAGCTTTGATCTTCGATAATATAGGTATAGAAACAAATGAAGTGATTGAAGCAGCAGCAACTAAATGGAACTTTATAAAACTAAAACCAGGATTAGTAGGGGGACATTGTATAGGAGTAGATCCATACTACCTAACATATAAAGCAGAAGAGCTAGGCTATAAACCAAATCTAATCTTAGGCGCAAGACAGATAAATAATGGTATGAGTAAGTTTATAGCAGAAAAAACAATAAAACTGATGATAAAAAAAGGGAAAATAATAAAAGATTCAAATATCTTAGTTTTAGGTCTAACCTTTAAAGAAAACTGCCCAGATATAAGAAATACAAAAGTGATAGATATAATAGAAGAGCTAGAAGAGTATGGGGCAAATGTAGAAGTGTATGAACCATGGATAGATGAAAAAGATAAGAAATATTATGATTGTAATTTTATAGAAAACCCATTAAAGCAAACAAAAAAATATGAAGCAATAATAGTAGCAGTAGGACACGATAAGTTTAAAGAGATAAAACAAGAGGAATATGATAGCCTAATCAATGGAAAAAGCTTGATTGTTGATGTAAAAGGTATTGTTCCTAATCCTACTTGGAAATTATAATTTATGAAAATAGTACAATTAGTACCAGAACTAAATGAGGGTGGTGTTGAAAGAGGTGTAAGTGAATCTAATTGTGAATATGTAAAAAGAGGGTTAGAATCTATTGTTATAAGCAATGGAGGAAAATTAGTAGAAAAAATTGAAATTGACAAGGGAATACATATAAAATTTGATGTGTGTTCTAAAAATATTTTTACAGTTGCATCTAGAGTTTTTAAACTAAAAAAGATTTTAAAAGATTTAAATCCAGATATTATTCATGTAAGAAGTAGAGTACCAGCTTGGTTAGTTTATTTTGCAAATAAAAATTTAAAATATAAAGTTGTTAGTACTGTTCATGGATTTAATTCAATTAGTTTTTATAGTTCTATCATGACAAAAGCCGATAAAGTAATTTGTGTTAGTAATTCAATAAAAGAGTATATTCAATCAAATTATAATACAAAAGAGGATAAAATAACAGTAATACCAAGAGGTGTTGACACTCAATTGTTTTCAAAAGAAAATTTAGATTTAGATTTTATTAATAGTTTTAAAAAAGATTATTGCTTAGAGAATAAGTTTGTTATATCTAGTATAGGTAGAATAACACAACTAAAAGATTATGAAACCTTTATAAAAGCAATCAATTTAATAAAACAAACAAATGATAATGTAATAGCACTTATTGTTGGTGGTGTTAGAAAAGATAAAGAGGAGTATTTAAACTCTTTAAAAAAATTATTAAAAGAGCTAAATTTAGAAAAAAATATCATTTTTACAGGAAGTCAAAAAAATATTGCAGAGATTTATTCTTTAAGTGATGTAGTTGTAAGTAGTTCAAAAAAACCAGAGAGTTTTGGAAGAGCTGTAGCGGAAGCAATCTCCTTAGATAAACCAGTAGTTGCAACTAATCATGGTGGTGTAAAAGATATAATTTTAGAGAATGAAAATGGTTTTTTCTTTGAAATTGGAAATATAGAAGAGTTAAGTGAAAAAATTTTAAAAGCAAAAAAGTTAAAGTTTGATGGTTATAATTATATCAAGAAAACTTTTTCTTTAGAAAATATGATAAATAAAACAATAGAAGTATATAAAAGTATATAATAGGAGAAAAGAAAAATAAATGAGTAAAGTAGCCTTAATAACAGGAATAACAGGACAAGATGGAAGCTACCTAGCAGAGTTTTTGCTAAAAAAAGGATATATAGTACATGGTATAAAAAGAAGAAGTTCACTGTTTAATACAGATAGAATAGATCACCTGTACCAAGATCCACATGTAGAAAATAGAAACCTAATTCTTCATTATGGTGATATGACAGACTCAATGAATCTAACAAGAATAATCCAAGAGACACAACCAGATGAGATATATAACCTAGCAGCAATGTCCCATGTAGCAGTTTCTTTTGAAACACCAGAATATGTAGCAAACGCAGATGGAACAGGAACACTAAGAATCCTAGAAGCAGTAAAACTATTAGGCCTAACAAATAAAACAAAAATATACCAAGCCTCAACTTCTGAATTGTATGGAAAAGTGCAAGAGACACCACAAAGTGAAACAACACCTTTCTACCCAAGATCTCCTTACGCAGTAGCAAAGATGTACGCATACTGGATTACTGTAAACTATAGAGAAGCATATGGTATGTTCGCTTGTAATGGTATTTTATTTAATCATGAATCTCCTGTAAGAGGTGAAACCTTCGTAACAAGAAAAATCACAAGAGCAGCTTCTAAAATAGCCCTGAACCTGCAAGATAAACTTTACTTGGGTAACCTAGATGCAAAAAGAGACTGGGGACATGCTAAAGATTACGTAAAAATGATGTGGATGATTCTTCAAGCAGAACAACCAGAAGATTGGGTTATTGCTACTGGTCAAACAACAACTGTAAGAGACTTTGTAAAACTTTCTTTTAAATACGCAGGTATTAATCTTCGATTTGAAAATGAAGGTGTAGATGAAATAGGTGTAATAGACTCAATAGATGAAAAAAGAATTAATGAATTAAACCTAAATGCAGATCACCTAAAACTAAATCAAATAGTAGTAGCAGTAGATCCAAGATACTTTAGACCAACAGAAGTAGATCTTCTACTAGGAGATCCAACAAAAGCAGAAACAAAACTAGGATGGAATAGAGAATATAAACTAGAAGATTTAGTAAATGATATGATGGCGTCAGATTTAAAATTAATGACAAAAGATGTATACCTAAAAGATGGTGGGTATAAGATTATGAGTTATTACGAGTAAAAGAAGAATGGAAAAAAATAGTAAAATTTATGTTGCAGGACATAGAGGACTAGTTGGTTCTGCAATAGTAAAGAATTTAGAATCAAAAGGTTATACAAACCTTGTATATAAAACTCATAATGAATTAGACTTGACAAATCAAAATCAAGTAGAAGAGTTCTTTAAACAAGAGAAACCAGAATATGTAATCCTAGCAGCAGCAAAAGTTGGTGGAATAGTAGCAAATAATACATATAGAGCAGATTTTATATATGAAAACCTAGCAATTCAAAATAATGTAATACATAATGCTTATAAATATGAAGTTAAAAAACTTCTTTTCTTGGGCTCAACTTGTATATACCCAAAAGAAGCACCACAACCAATGCCTGAAGATTCCCTTCTAACTTCACCATTAGAATATACAAATGAACCATACGCAATAGCAAAAATTGCAGGTATAAAGATGTGTGAAAGTTATAACTTACAATATAACACAAACTTTATATCAGTAATGCCAACAAACCTATATGGTCCAAATGATAACTTTGATTTGGAAAAGTCACATGTACTTCCAGCTTTGATTAGAAAAATATACCTTGCAAAATGTTTAGAAAATCAAGACTTAGAATCTATTAAAAAAGATTTAGATAAAAATCCAATTGAAGATATAACTTCAAATGCAAATGAAAAAGATATTTTAAATATCTTAAATAAGTATGGAATTAAAGTAGAAGAAAATTATTCATTTTTCACTATTCATTCTTCATTACAACCTGTAAAGGTTGAAATATGGGGAACAGGGAAACCAAGACGAGAGTTTTTATACTCAGAAGATATGGCAGATGCCTGCGTGTTTCTTTTAGAAAATAGAGATTTTAAAGATACTTTTAATAAAGATCAAAAAGAGATAAGAAATACACATATAAATATAGGAACAGGTATAGATATAAGTATTAAAGAACTTGCAGAGCTTATAAAAGATATTATTGGATTTAAAGGTGAATTGGTATTTAATACTAATAAACCAGATGGAACAATGGTAAAACTAACAGATCCAAGTAAACTTCATTCACTTGGATGGAAACATAAGGTTGAGTTGAAAGATGGTATTAAATCTATGTTTGACTGGTATTTGAAAGGGGATAAAAGATGACAAACCTAATCCTGTGTGGAGGAAGTGGGACAAGACTGTGGCCAATAAGCAGAAACTTAATGCCAAAACAGTTTGTAAAATTGTTTGAAGAAAAATCATTGTTCCAATTAACTGTACAAAGAAATTCAAAAATGTGTGATAAACAATTTATAGTTTCAAATACAGAACAATACTTTTTAGCAATAGATCAATTGGAAGAATTAAACATAACATCAACAAATTACCTTCTAGAACCAATAGGAAGAAATACAGCACCAGCAATAGCCCTTGCATGCTTTGCCTTGCAAAAAGATGAGTTGATATTAGTTACCCCAAGTGATCATCTAATAAAAAATGAAGAAGAATATAAAAAAGTAGTAGAAAAAGCAAAACAATTAGCAAATGAGAATTTTCTTCTAACCTTTGGAATAACCCCAACATACGCAGAGACTGGGTATGGATATATAGAAAGTGAAAATATAAATGATGTAAAAGCATTTTATGAAAAACCAGATATAAATACTGCAACAAAATACTTAGAAAATGGAAACTTCTATTGGAACTCTGGAATGTTTATGTTTAAAGCAGGAGTTTTTCTAGATGAATTAAAAAAATATTCTCCAAATATTTATGAAACTTCAAAAATAGCTTTTGAAAATAAACAAAGTATTGCAGAAAATCAATTAAGAATAAAATATGATGATATGTTAAATATCCCAGAAGATTCAATAGATTACGCAGTAATGGAAAAATCAGATATCGTTAAAGTAATACCGTCAGATATAAATTGGTCAGATTTGGGAAGCTTTGATTCTTTGTATGAAGAATTAGATAAAGATCAAAATAATAATACAAAAAACCCTAATCATATCTCAATAGACTCTTCAAATAACTTAGTACATGGAGATGAAAGAACAATAGCAACAATAGATGTAGAGGATTTAGTAATAGTAGATACAGCAGATGCTCTTTTAATATCTAAAAAAGGTTCTTCTCAAAAAGTTAAAAAAGTAGTTAAAAAATTAAAAGAGATAAACTCAGAACTTCATAATATACACCTAACAGGATATAGACCATGGGGTACATATACAGTTTTAGAAGATTCTCCAGGATATAAAATAAAAAGAATAGAAGTAAAACCAAACTCAAGACTTTCTCTACAAAAACATTTCCATAGAAATGAACACTGGATAGTAGTATCAGGAACAGCAACTGTAACAGTAGGAGATAAAACTTTTACAGTAAGACCAAATGAGAGTACATATATAAAAATGGGTGAAGTACATAGACTCTCAAATGAAGGAAAGATTCCTGTAGTATTGATAGAAGCACAAGTTGGTGAATATACAGGTGAAGATGATATTGTTAGACTTGATGATGATTTTAGTAGAGATTAAATATAGAAGATTAAAGGTTCAGTTTGAATATATTAATGGTTAGTTTAGATTATCCTCCAACAGTAGGTGGTATTACTGCACATGTATATGAGTTATCCCAAGCTTTAAAGAATATAGGTTGTAATGTAAGTGTAGCAACAAAAAAACTTGACAAAAAACAAAAAATGTTTGAAAATATAGATGGTATAGATATTTATAGGTTTAATCTAAAATATGTAGGTTTTTTATATGGATTTCAAATTAATAGATTTTTAAAAAAATTAATAGATAAAAAACAATTTGATATTATTCATATTCATGGAATGAGGCCTTTAGAGTTTTATAATATAGATAGGATACCCTTAGTTTATACTAATCATACATCAGGATATTTAAAAAGAATTAAAAAAGGTGGATATAGAATTTCTTTGTTAAAAAAACTATTTAATAAACCTAGATTATTTCTGGCACCTAGTGAAGAATTATTAGATGTCCCTTTTAATTTTAGTGCAAAAAAAGTTTTTATTTCAAATGGAGTTATTTCATCAAAGTTTACAAGAAATGAGTCTATTCGAAAAAAATTGAGAAATGAGTTAAATATAAAGGATGATGAAAAGCTTGCAATTGTGACACGAAGAATGGTCTGGAAAAATGGAGTTAAATATCTTGCATTGGCAACAAAATATATAAAAAATAATAAATTAAAAATATTATTTATTGGAGATGGTGAACAGTTTGATGATGTCAAAACCATATTGGAAAATAATTTTAAAAATAGATATTTTTTACTTGGTGCTAAGAAACATGATGAAATTATAGATTATTATAGTGCTGCAGATTTATCAATATTGCCATCATTAATGGAAGCTACAAGTATTAGTGGATTAGAAGCAATGGCAGCTTCATTACCTTTGGTTGGAACAAATGTTGGTGGAATTCCTATAATTATAAAAGATGGAATAAATGGTTTTTTATGTAAAAGTGAAGATGAAGAGGATTTAGCTGAAAAAATTGATAAATTGCTAGAAAATGACTATATAAAAATGGGAAAAAATTCAAAAGAAATAGTAGATAAAAACTTTGATTGGATTAAAATTGCAAGAAAAACAATGGAAGAATATAAGAGTGTAATATAATGATAAAAAAGATTTTATTAATATTTGGAACAAGACCAGAAGCTATTAAAATGGCACCTCTAGTGAAAATACTGGAAAAAGAAAGTGGAATTGTTTCTAAAGTGTGTGTTACTGCACAACATAGGGAAATGTTAGATCAAGTACTAGAAATGTTTAATATTTTACCTGATTATGATCTAAATATAATGAAGCAAGGACAAGATCTTTATGATGTTACATCTAATGTTTTGTTAGGATTAAAAAAAGTATTAGATGATTTTAAACCTGATTTAGTACTAGTTCATGGCGATACAACAACAACAAGTTCTGCTTCTTTAGCATCTTTTTACAGTAAAATAAAAGTAGGACATGTAGAAGCTGGTCTTAGAACTAATAATATTTTTTCTCCATGGCCAGAAGAAGCAAATAGACAAATTACAGGAGTTTTAGCTAATTATCATTTTGCCCCTACTATTAGAAGTGAAGAAAATCTTTTAAAAGAAAATAAGTTAAAAGAAAATATTATAGTAACAGGAAATACTGTAATAGATGCATTATTTTTAGCTTTAAAAGAAATTGAAAAAAATGAGATATTAAAATCAAAAATAGTAAATTCTATTAATGAACAATATAAACTACAAGATAGAAAAAAAATCATTTTAGTAACAGGCCATAGAAGAGAAAATTTTGGAGAAGGTTTTATTAATATTTGTGAAGCTTTAAAACAAATAGCAATTGATAATCCTTCTGTTGATATAGTTTATCCAGTACACTTAAATCCAAATGTACAAAAGCCAGTAAAAGATATATTGTCAAATATTTTAAATATTTATCTAATTGATCCTCTTCAATATGAGAATTTTATCTATTTAATGAATAAATCATATTTTATTATTACTGATTCAGGGGGTATTCAAGAAGAAGCCCCTAGTTTAGGTAAACCAGTACTAGTAATGAGGGATACAACAGAGCGACCAGAAGCAGTTGAATCTGGAACTGTAAAATTAGTAGGTACAAATAAAGAAAAAATAATAAGTGAAGCACAAAAACTTTTAGATTATGATGATGAATATATTAAAATGTCAAAAGCTCATAATCCATATGGTGATGGAAAAGCTTGTGAAAAAATAGTGGATTTTATAAAAAAGATTAAAACATGAAGGGAATAGTATTAGCAGGAGGAAGTGGAACAAGACTTTATCCAATAACAAAATCATCAAGCAAACAATTATTACCAATATATGATAAACCTATGATTTATTATCCTTTATCAGTTTTAATGCTTGCTGGTATTAAAGAAATACTTATAATAACAACTCCAGAAGACAATCAGAAGTTTAAAGATCTCTTAGGTGATGGAAGTGATTGGGGTGTAAAATTAGAATATAAAATCCAACCAAGTCCTGATGGTTTAGCACAAGCTTTTATTTTAGGTGAAGATTTTATAAAAGAAGATAGTGTTTGTTTAATTCTTGGGGATAATATTTTTTATGGAAGTGGATTGAGTTTAATGGTTAAAAATGCGGCTTCTTTAAAAGATGGAGCTATAGTTTTCGGATATCAAGTTAAAGACCCAGAAAGATTTGGAGTAGTTGAATTTGATGAAAATAATAAAGCAATTAGTATAGAGGAAAAACCAAAAGATCCAAAATCCAATTTCGCTGTTACTGGTTTATATTTTTATGATAACAGTGTAGTAAATATAGCAAAAAGTGTTAAACCAAGTATTCGTGGTGAACTAGAGATAACATCAATTAATGAAGAATACCTAAAACATAGAAAATTAAAAGTTGAGTTACTTGGAAGAGGTTTCGCTTGGCTTGATACAGGAACACATGATAGTTTATTAGAAGCAGGTCAATTTGTTCAAACAATAGAACATAGACAAGGTTATAAGATAGCTTGTTTAGAAGAGATAGCATATAATAATGGTTGGATAGATAAAGAAAAGATACTAGAAATTGCAAAACCTTTATCTAAAAATGGTTATGGTGAATATCTTTATAGTTTAGTTAAGGAATTAGATGTTTAACAATAATAATCAAACAATATTACTAACAGGATGTGCAGGATTTATAGGAAGTAACTTTGTACCATATTTTTTAGATACTTATAAAGAATATAATTTAATAAACTTAGACCTTCTAACTTATGCCGGAGATTTAAAAAACCTAAAAGAGTGTGAAAAAAACCCTAGATATAAATTTATTAAAGGTGATATTTGTAATAGAGAATTAGTTGAATTTATATTCCAAGAATATAATATAAAAGGTGTAATACATTTTGCAGCAGAATCTCATGTTGATAACTCTATTAAAACCCCTGGGGTATTTGTAGAAACAAATGTTAATGGAACATTTATTTTAGTTGATGTGGCATATAAAAATTGGATGGAAAAACCATTTACTTATAAGAAAGAGTATGAAAATTGTAGATTTCATCATATCTCAACAGATGAAGTGTATGGAACATTAACAGATAATCCAAATGATTTATTTACTGAAAAAACTCCATATGCACCAAATTCACCATATTCAGCTTCTAAAGCCTCAAGTGATATGATAATAAGGTCTTATGTGGAAACCTTTGGATTAAATTGTGTTATTACAAACTGTTCAAATAATTATGGACCAAAACAACATGATGAAAAATTAATACCAACGATAATAAGAAATGCACTTCAAGGAAATCCTATTCCAATTTATGGTGATGGGAAAAACATAAGAGATTGGTTGTATGTACTAGATCATTGTAAAGGTATAGATTTAGTATATCATAAAGGACAAAAAGGGCAAACCTATAATATAGGTGGAAGAAATGAGAGAACAAACTTACAAATAGTAAATAGAATTTGTGAGATACTTGATGAAGTTAAACCTATAAAAAATAATTCAACATTCAACATTCAACATTCGTGTAACCCCGCAGGAACGAGGACCAAATTGGAGAGCTACAAGGAGTTAATCTCTTTTGTAGCCGACCGTGTAGGACACGATAGAAGATATGCGATAGATGCAAGTAAATTAGAAGATGAGCTTGGATGGAAAGCAGATGAAAACTTTGACACTGGAATAGTTAAAACTATTGAGTGGTATTTAGGGAAGTATTCTAAATAAAATTAATAAAAGGATTAAAATGATATCACATGATCATAAGTGTATTTTTATTCATATACCTAGAACTGGAGGATCAAGTTTCGAAAAAGTTATATTTGGAATGGATTGGTTCGCTCATAAAAAAGAAACTAAACATTTAATAGCAAGTCAAGCAAAAGAGATATATAAAGAATATTGGAATGATTATTTTAAATTTGCAATAGTTAGAAACCCATGGGATAGATGTGTGTCTATGTTAAATTTTAGTAAAAATTATTATGGATATGAAGAAAATTTTTTTAAAAAAAAGTTGACTAAAAAGAAGCTTGAATGGTATAAAAATAGATATAACTATCCTTTTACAATAGAATATGATTATAGGTTTTACAGTATCTCTGAAGTTATTAATGAAAGACATTCAAATAATCAAGTTTACCTTAACATATTGGATGAAGAGTTAGACTATGTAGGTAAATTTGAAAACTTGCATGATGATTTTAAAGAAGTTTCAAAAATACTAGGTTTAAATAAACAAGAATTACCAATTCTTGCTGAATCAAAAAATAGGAAAAAAAACTATAGAGATTATTATACTTCTGAATTAAAAGAGATTGTTGAAAATGTATATGCAAAAGATATTCAAAAATTTAATTATTCCTTTTAATAAATAGAGTTAAATATGTCATATTATACGCAAAGTGAACTTGAGAAATTAGGTTTTAAAAAAATTGGGAAAAATGTTAAAGTAAGTGATAAGGCTGCAATTTATAATTTTGATGAGATAGAAATTGGTGATGATTCACGAATTGATGACTTTTGTGTAATATCTGGAAAAATAAAAATTGGTAGAAATGTTCATATCACTCCCACTTGTTTAATTGCAGGTGGAGTTAAAGGGGTTGTTTTTGAAGATTTTACTACTTTAGCATATGGGGTAAAAGTTTTTACTCAATCAGATGATTATAGTGGTGAAACAATGGTAAACTCAACAATTCCTAAAATGTATAAAAATGAATATATGAAAGAAGTAATTATAAAAAAACAATCTATTGTTGGTGCAGGTTCTATAATTATGCCAGGTGTTATTCTTGCTGAAGGTACTTCAATAGGCGCAATGAGTTTAGTTTTGAAATCAACACAAGATTGGGGAGTATATGTAGGAATTCCAGTAAAAAGATTAAAAAATCGAAAAAAAGATTTATTAGAGATAGAAAAAGAATATTTAAAAAGTGAGAATATATGATTATTTTTAATAAACCACCTTTTACAGGAAATGAAGAAAAATATATTTTAGAATCAATAAAAAGTGAGAAAATCTCAGGGGATGGACAATTTACTAAAAAATGTACAAAATGGTTTGAAAAAAAACTTAAAAGTAAAGTTCTATTAACTACTTCATGCACTCATGCATTAGAAATGGCAGCAATTTTACTTGAGATAAAAGATGGAGATGAGATAATCATGCCTTCATATACTTTTGTTTCAACTGCTAATGCCTTTGTTTTAAGAGGTGCAAAAATTATTTTTGTTGATGTACGTCCAGATACTATGAATATTGATGAAACGAAAATTGAGGAAGCAATTACTTCAAAAACAAAGGTAATTGTACCTGTTCATTACGCTGGGATTGCTTGTGAAATGGATACAATTATGAATATAGCAAAAAAATACAATCTTTTTGTTGTTGAAGATGCTGCACAAGGGATGATGAGTACATATAAAGATATGCCTCTTGGTACTATTGGACATTTAGGTACATACAGTTTTCATGAAACGAAAAACTACACAAGTGCAGGTGAAGGTGGTTTGTTAATTATAAATGATAAAAGATTAAGAGAAAGAGCTGAAATAATCAGAGAAAAAGGTACAAATAGAAGTCAGTTTTTTAGAGGTATGGTTGATAAATATACTTGGGTAGACTTAGGAAGTAGTTATCTTATGAATGATGTTAGTGCTGCATATCTTTGGGCTAATTTGGAAAAATCTAATGAAATAAATAACAATAGATTAAGTACTTGGCAAAAATACTATAGTAACTTTAAATATTTAGAAGTAAAAGGTTTAATTGAATTACCTATAATACCAGAAGACTGTGTTCATAATGCCCATATGTTTTATTTAAAAGTAAAAAATATTGGTATAAGAGGAGAATTAATAAGTTACCTAAAAGAAAATAATATTATGTCAGTCTTTCATTATGTACCTCTACATTCTTCTCCTGCTGGTTTAATATTTGGAAAATTTAGTAAAATTGACAGTTTTACAACAAAAGAAAGTGAAAAGTTAATAAGATTACCTTTGTATTACAATATTAAAGATGAAAATATTAATCACATAATAAATATGGTAAAACAATTTTTTGAAAAAGAGAAATATAATGAATATAAATAATAAAATACCTAATCCTGTAGAGCACTTGAATATTGTAAAAAATAAGCTATTAAGAAAAGAGCCATTTTTCTTTATTAGGTTCAGTGATGGTGAAACTGAAATATTGAAAAATAGATATTTAGAAATTACACCAGGGAAAACTGTTTTTAGGGGTAAAGAGATTAAAAATAACTTCCCCCAATTTGATTCTAAAAAGTTTGATCCCTCAATTCATCAAAATATTAGAGAAGATTTACTTTTAAGTGCTAAATTTAAAGATAGAAATTTTTATAAAGGGATTCCTACCTCACACAATAAAGCAGAGGATGATAAAGAAATGATGCTTGAATTAAATGAAGGTTTGACTGAAAATATTACATTTTCAGATTTATTTTTAAATTCAAATTATGAAAGATACTTAAAAGAGATTGTCCCATTATTTGAGAGTTTTGATAGCATTATTGTAATTGCAAATTATCGTGCTAAGCCAATTGGTATATTAGGGAAAGCACAACATATTAAAATACCAGATGATTTTTTTGCAAATTATGATGAAGTCTTATTTAATGTTATGGAAAAACTTAAATTAATTGATGAGAATAGTTTGGTCTTATCCTCTGCTTCATCATTATCTAATATTATAGGTCATAAACTTTTTTTAATAAATAAAAATATAACTTTTTTAGACATAGGAACATCAATTAATACTCTTTTATCATTAGATGACAAAATAAGATCATACCACAAACAAAAAAACAAATCATTATTTAGAAAAATTTTTAAAAAATCTAAAGATATAATAAAATGGTAATATAAAGGCTTTCTATGTTAAGAAAATTTCGTAAAAATTTAGAAAATAAAATATATATTTTAAGAAATAAAGGAAATATAAAATTATCAGATTATAAAATTATAAAAAATAATTTTAGTGGCAAAAAATTAAATATAATAGTTTTAACTTATGCTGATCATAGCTTTGTTAAAAATAACTCTATAAATGTATTAAAAGATTTTGGAAAAGTTTTTTTATATGTGATGACACAAAAAACTCATGAGAGAGATTGGTATTCAAAAAAACAAAAAATCAATGAAGATATGTTAAGTTTTGTATATGAAATTGTAAAAGATAATAAAATAGATGTTATAATTTGTCATTTGTCAGGGCATAGTACTACACCTATTATTTTAGAAAAACTAAAGAAACTTAACATTCCAATGGTTAATGAATCTTTAGATGATGAAGCAAAATTTCGTAGTAGAAAAGGGAAAGATGGTTACTATCGGGGTATGAAAGATATATGTAAATACTTTAATGTTTCACTAACTACATCAAAAAGTGCAATTGTAAAATATTTAGTTGAAGGTGGCAATCCTATATATAAAGATTATTGTGCTAATGAAAAGATATATAAAAATTTGAATTTAGAAAAAGAGTATGATGTTGGTTTTATTGGACAAGGATATGGAATCAGAACTGAATATATTAATTATTTATTGACAAATAATATATCTGTTTATACTAAAGGTCCAGGATGGGATAATGGTTTTGCTTCAGATGATGAGATGATTGAAGTATTTAATAAATCAAAAATTGTTTTAGGTTTCTCTACAGTAGGAAAAAATGATGATGTTTTCATTTTAAAAGGAAGAGATTTTGAAGTTCCATTAACTGGAAGTTTTTATTTAACGGGTTATCATAAAGAGTTAGAAGAGTATTTTAAAATTGAACATGATATCGGGACATATAATTCTAAAGAAGATTTACTTAAAAAAGTGAAATATTATCTTGAAAATGAAGAGGAACGAGAAAAAATAGCAAATAATGGATATGAAAGATGTATTAATAACTATACTGCAAAGAAATCATATGAAAAATTATTTGGTTATTTATCTTTATAAAAAGGTTAACTCATAATGATGAGATTACAAAAAAAGTTATATGACTATTTATTACCAATTAGTAGAAAAAATAAGTTTAAGAATACGTATATTACATGTTCTGGAAGAAATGATGGGCTAGGTGCTCAAATCCACTCAATTTTATCAGTATTATTAGTTGCAAAACAATATAATCTTACTTATGTACATACCCCTTTTCATTCATTAGATCACAATAGAGGTAAAGAAAAATTTTTTGAAGATATTTTTAATATTGGTCAAAATGAAATTAATATTAGTGAACTTAAATCTGTTAATTTAACTATTATTTATATTAAACATCCATATCAAATAAAAAATAGAGAAAATACATTATATATAACTCAATCATGTCACCAATATGCTGATAAATATCCTGATCAATATTTAAATGTTAGAGATAGTTTTAAGAATAAATTTTATAATTATTTTAAAAATAATTATAAAAACTATAATAAAAGCAAAAGTTTTAATATTGCATTACATATTAGAAGGGGAGATGTAAGTAAAGATAAAAATGAGATAAGGTTTACAAATAATTTATATTACTTATATATTATTAAAAATATTATTAAAATATTAGATAGTAAAAATATTGAAATTAATATTCATCTATATTCCCAAGGTACAGAATGTGATTTTAAAGAATTTAAAGACTTTAATATTGTTTATCACTTAGATGAATGTTTATTTACTACTTTTTACAATTTAATTGAGAGTGATATGTTGGTAATGTCAAAGAGTTCGTTAAGTTATAGTGCTGCTTTATTAAATGAAAATATTGTTATGTATCAAGAATTTTGGCATAAACCACTAGCTACTTGGAATAAAATTGAATTTAAAGATAATGATATATATTTTGATGAAACAAATTTAACGAATCAAATATTGAAATTATTAAAAAAGAAAAAAAATTATGCTAATTAGTTTTATAAAGTACTAAAATTTAATTAAAAAAAGGTAAAGATGCTATTTAACAGTTATGAATTTATATTAATATTTTTACCCGTAACGTTTATAATATACTTTTACCTAAATAGTAAAAGATTAACAGAGATAAGTAAAGGATTTCTAGTAGTAAGTAGCTTGTTTTTCTACTCATACTGGAATGTAGCCTACCTGCCATTGATACTAATAAGTATGGTATTTAACTATGTAATAGGAAATACACTTTCAAGAAATAAAGAAGATAATAAGACATATAGTAAAAAAAGTATACTGATATTTGGGATAATAGCAAATGTAGCATTGTTAGGATACTTTAAATACGCAGATTTTTTTATAGAGAATTTTAATCTAGTATTGAATACAAATATAGAACCCTTGCACCTGTTACTGCCATTGGCAATATCTTTTTTTACCTTCCAACAAATAGCATACCTAGTAGATAGCTATAGAAAAGAGACAAAAGAATATGACTTTCTAAATTACGCACTGTTTGTAACCTTTTTCCCACAACTAATAGCAGGACCAATAGTCCATCATAAAGAGATGATGCCCCAATTTAGCTTGACTAGAAATAAAATAAAAAACTATAAAAATATAGCCTTGGGTATATTTATATTCTCAATGGGATTGTTTAAAAAAGTAGTAATAGCAGATACCTTTGCTAAGTGGGCAAACGCAGGATTTGATGTAGCACCAACACTAAACTTCTTTGAAGCATGGGCAACGTCGCTTTCATATACCTTCCAACTATATTTTGATTTTTCAGGTTATACAGATATGGCAATAGGTATAGCACTACTGTTTAATATAAAATTGCCAATAAACTTTAACTCTCCATATAAAGCCTTGGATATACAAGATTTCTGGAGAAGATGGCATATAACACTGTCTCGTTTTTTAAGAGATTATGTATATATACCACTAGGTGGGAATAGATTAGGGAACTTTAGAACATATGTAAACTTGTTATCAACCTTCATAATAGGTGGACTGTGGCATGGAGCAGGATGGACATTTGTGTTCTGGGGGTTTTTGCATGGTATGGCATTATCGATACATAGATTGTGGCAAAGTTTTAATATAAAACTTCCAAAAGTAATAGCATGGTTTATAACGTTTAACTTCGTAAATATAGCCTGGGTATTTTTTAGAGCAAAAGAATGGGAAGATGCTATTAAGGTTTTAAAGGGTATGGTAGGGTTATCTGGAATAGTAATAAAAGAGAAATTAGAATCAAAATTATATTTTTTAAATGCATGGGGTGTAGAGTTTGGTGAAGTTACAAAACATATAGGAGGAGGTAGTAAATTATTAACTTGGATTATTATCTCTTTTATTTTTGTACTTCTTTTTAAAAACAGTATAGAGAAGCTTAAGAAATTTAATACTAATTATTTAGTATTAATTTATGTAAATATAATTTTTATTTTTTCAATATATAATATGTACAAAGTTTCAGAGTTTTTATATTTTAATTTTTAGGTTTATAATGAGTTTCAAAAAGTGGATTTTTTTATTTTTGATATTAAATATTATGTCAATAGTTAGTATTGAAATATTGTATAGAGTATATTATACAGAGTATAGACATAATGTTGACTATATAGTAAAAAAGACTATTCCTTCTTTAATAAATGAGAATAAAGAAACAATAATTCTAGGAGATAGTGTAGCTAATGGAGCCTTTAAAAATTTAATTCTGAAAGATAATGTTCTTGATTTAACTTCAAATAGAGCTATTTCTATTGCGGGTAACTACTTTTTATTAAAAAGATATTTAAAACAAAATAATAATCCCAAAAAGGTTTATTTATTTATTATTCCTGAGTTTTTTCAAAATGATTTAAATGAATCTTATACATACTTGTTTTTTGAAACAGTTTTTACTCAAGAAGAAGAAATAAATGAAATAAAAAAGGTTATACCTAATTTATATAAATCTAGAAATATTATAGATAAATACTTTGAAAGAAGAATAAAAGGTTTATTTAAAGAGGATAAATATAAAGATGTAAAAAGAAATTTATTTTTAGATATTAATGAACAAACTATTGAAAATAATTTTACTATTTTAAATGAAAATTTATTAAGTCGTATTCATAATTATAAAAAGAGTATAAATAAACTTGAAATATTAAGTACTGTTTTTTTAGATAAATTTTATGAATTATGTTTAAGTAATAATATTGAATTTAATATTGTACTAGAACCTATTCCTGTTGAAATGCAAAAGTTATTTTATGAATCAGAAGTTTATAAATACATGGATTTGAATGGTTTTAGAGTAATTGATGTAAATAATTATTATAGATTTGGTAATAACCACTTTTTAAAAGATTCAGTACATTTCTCTGGAAATATTAATATTAAATTTCAGAAAATAATAGATCAAAATATTATAGATATATTTTAGGTATTTACTTATGCTATTTAACAGTTATGAATTTATATTAATATTTTTACCCGTAACGTTTATAATATACTTTTACCTAAATAGTAAAAGATTAACAGAGATAAGTAAAGGATTTCTAGTAGTAAGTAGCTTGTTTTTCTACTCATACTGGAATGTAGCCTACCTGCCATTGATACTAATAAGTATGGTATTTAACTATGTAATAGGAAATACACTTTCAAGAAATAAAGAAGATAATAAGACATATAGTAAAAAAAGTATACTGATATTTGGGATAATAGCAAATGTAGCATTGTTAGGATACTTTAAATACGCAGATTTTTTTATAGAGAATTTTAATCTAGTATTGAATACAAATATAGAACCCTTGCACCTGTTACTGCCATTGGCAATATCTTTTTTTACCTTCCAACAAATAGCATACCTAGTAGATAGCTATAGAAAAGAGACAAAAGAATATGACTTTCTAAATTACGCACTGTTTGTAACCTTTTTCCCACAACTAATAGCAGGACCAATAGTCCATCATAAAGAGATGATGCCCCAATTTAGCTTGACTAGAAATAAAATAAAAAACTATAAAAATATAGCCTTGGGTATATTTATATTCTCAATGGGATTGTTTAAAAAAGTAGTAATAGCAGATACCTTTGCTAAGTGGGCAAACGCAGGATTTGATGTAGCACCAACACTAAACTTCTTTGAAGCATGGGCAACGTCGCTTTCATATACCTTCCAACTATATTTTGATTTTTCAGGTTATACAGATATGGCAATAGGTATAGCACTACTGTTTAATATAAAATTGCCAATAAACTTTAACTCTCCATATAAAGCCTTGGATATACAAGATTTCTGGAGAAGATGGCATATAACACTGTCTCGTTTTTTAAGAGATTATGTATATATACCACTAGGTGGGAATAGATTAGGGAACTTTAGAACATATGTAAACTTGTTATCAACCTTCATAATAGGTGGACTGTGGCATGGAGCAGGATGGACATTTGTGTTCTGGGGGTTTTTGCATGGTATGGCATTATCGATACATAGATTGTGGCAAAGTTTTAATATAAAACTTCCAAAAGTAATAGCATGGTTTATAACGTTTAACTTCGTAAATATAGCCTGGGTATTTTTTAGAGCAAAAGAATGGGAAGATGCTATTAAGGTTTTAAAGGGTATGGTAGGGTTATCTGGAATAGTAATAAAAGAGAAATTAGAATCAAAATTATATTTTTTAAATGCATGGGGTGTAGAGTTTGGTGAAGTTACAAAACATATAGGAGGAGGTAGTAAATTATTAACTTGGATTATTATCTCTTTTATTTTTGTACTTCTTTTTAAAAACAGTATAGAGAAGCTTAAGAAATTTAATATTTCTTGGTATTATTCAATTTTTATACTAATCTTATTTAATTATTCATTAACAAAAATTTATAAAGTTAGTGAATTTTTATATTTTAATTTTTAGAGTAATAAATGAAAAATAAAGAGTTTTTTTATAATAGATTAGTTCTACCCCAATTAGTAATATTGATTGTTTTCTTATTTTTACTATTAATAGTTGAGTTTTTTTATATTAATCGAAGTTTAGATACAAAAAAATATTTAGTAACTGACAAAGCAAAAATATTTTTTGCAGGAGATTCGCGTGCACAAAGAGGATTAGATCCATCAGTATTAGTTGATAATTTAAATATGAAAGATGGTGAGGTTGTTAATATAGCAGTAGACTCTGGTGATCCTACAATGCTAATAGATTTAATAAATGACTATCCTTCTCAATTTAAAAATAGCATAATATTTTTAAGTATTTCTGCAAATCAGATAAATGATGGTGCAAATGATATTGGAAGATTTACCAATTCGATGATTTCAAAACTATCTTTCTTTGATAAAATAACTATTTTTAATGATAAAGAAATTTTAATTAATTTTTATTTAAATGGAATTAAAAATTTAGTTCCAAAACTTGGAAATGATTTTGTTGAGACAATGGGGTTCCAATCAGTAAATACAATATATTCAGGATATCAAACTGAAACACAATTGAATTTTAATAAACATCCATGGTTTGTAAATTGGAATGGAATGGGGTTTAAATATAATATTTTATTAGATACATTAAAAAAAATAAAAAGTAGAGTAAAAACTTTATATGTTTTTTCTGCACCTTATGCACCATCTTATTTAAAAAATCTAAGTGAAGAAAGTATATATAAATTGAAGAAGTTTAGTTCTTGCATGGATAAACTTTCTGTTGAGGCAAATGTTACTTATTTGGATTTAACTTTTGAAAGTTTGAATTTAAATGATAATGATTTTACTGATAATACACATTTAAATCAATATGGAGCAAAAAAATTTACTGAATATATGAGTCGAAGATATTTAAATGAATAAATATTTAAAATTTACAATATTTCAAGTAATTAAAAGATATACTAATATTTATTACCAAAATATTCCGGTAGGGTTTTATATAAAATTATGGAGAAATAATGAAAAAAAAATATAATGTAATTTGTATAAAGTGGGGTACACTATACACAGCAGATTATGTAAATAAATTATCAAATATGATAAAAAGAAATACTTCTTATGAAATTAATTTTTATTGTTTTACAGAAGATAGCGATGGTTTTAATGATGATATTATAGTTAAACCTTTACCTATCTTAAACACTATTCAAGGTTATGAGCATATTTTTTCTTATAGAAAAGAAGCTGGATTATGTGATGATAATTTAGGCGGATTAAAAGGTCAACGGGTCTTCTTCTTAGATCTAGATATGGTTGCAATTTCTAATTTAGATGAATTATTTGACTATCCACAAAATGATGAGTTTTATATTATTAATGATTGGCATTCAAGTGGAAATGAAGTTGGACAAGCAAGTTGTTACTCTTGGGTTGTTGGGACACTTGGGTTTGTAAAGAATGACTATGAAACAAATCCAAAGTTTGTATTAGATAAATTTGGTAGTGCAGCACAGGAATATTTATCATATAAAGTTATAGAAAAGTTTGGTAAATTAAACTTTTGGCCTGAAAACTGGTTTTGTTCTTTTAAATTTCACTGTATGCCTAAATTTATTTTATTTAGATATTTTGTAGAACCTAAAATTCCAACGAATATGAAAGGTTTGAAATTTATTGCATTTCATGGTACTCCTAATCCTGATGAAGCAATAGAAGGAAAATGGAATCAAAAGGATGGTAAAAAGAAGTGGAAAAAAATTTATAAAGTATGTAAACCCACAACATGGATTAAAAAATATTGGTATTAGAATAGGAATTAAATGAATAATATTAAAAAATTATCTTCTTTATTAAATTGTACAGTTGGAGTAGGTATACTTAGTTGGAAATCACATAAGACTTTAGAAAAAAGTTTACAAAGTTACGAAGAAATTGGATTCAAATACTTTTTTGATGAAGTGAAAATTATATTTCAAGAGATAACAGAAGAGGATAAGAAGCTTGCTGAAAAATATGGTTATGATTATGTTGGAGTTGACACAAATTCAGGAATACAAGGTGGGCATAATCTTATTAATAAAAATTTAAATTCTGATTACATATTAGTTCTTGAAAATGACAATCCTATTGTTGAATCATATGAAGTAACTTATGAAAGACTTTTAACAGCCATTAAATTATTAGAAAATAATACCATTGATATGATGAGACTAAGACATAGATGGAATTTTGGAGAAGGTTTTAGTCTTGAAAAATATATAAATTTATTTGATGTACAAGAGGTTCATGAAAAATATTTATATAAAAAAATCAATAAACCTTCAGTTATTGAAAAACTTGTAAAGTTTTTCAATAGATCTTTTAGATTGGAAAAAGTTAAAAGAATTGCAGGTTATTCTTTATATTGTGAGAAACACCCAGAAAAAATATTTCCTAAATATATTGAAAAACTTGATGATGAGCTATATTCAGTAAGCTCTGAGATTATGGCATGGACAAATCAAAGTGTTTTATTAAGTCATAAACTTTATGCAACTTTATTAGATTATGCTAATAAAAATCCTTCAAATAGAACTGCCAATGGTTTTCAAGATTTAGAGAAGCCATTAAATTGTAAATGGTGGAGAATGCAAAAATATAGAATAGGTGTAGGAGAAGGCATTTTTTCACATAATAGATATGATGATAGTTGGAAAAATACTCATCCTGCGTATAATAAGAATATTACAACTAAATAATGAAATACAACAACATAGACTTCAACAACAAAACAATACTAATAACAGGTGCAGCAGGTTTCATAGGCAGTAACTTATGTTTCTATTTTCAAAACAATTATCCTCAAGCAACTATAGTAGCACTTGATTGTTTTAGAAGTGGAGAGACTTTTTCAAATGGGAATTTAAAGAGCTTTGGTCACTTCAAGAATCTTATAGGCTTTAATGGTATTACAATAAGTGGTGATATAAATGATAAAGATTTATTAAAAAGTTTAGAAGATAACTACAATTTTGATTATATTTTCCATCAAGCAGCTATTTCTGATACAACTGTTCAAGAGCAAGACTTGATGATAAAAACAAATGTTAATGCATATGAAGATTTATTAAAAATCGCTATAAAACACAAGGCAAATATGATATATGCAAGTAGTGCAGCTACATATGGTGAGAGCGATAGATTTGAAGTTGGTTTTGAAGAACCAAACAATGTTTATGGGTTTTCAAAAGTTATGATGGATAATATCACTTACAAATATTTAGCAAAAGGTGTTGATATAAATATTGTTGGATTAAAATATTTTAATGTATATGGTCCAAGGGAGTTTTATAAAAATAAAACTGCCTCTATGGTGGTACAATTTGGACATCAAATACTAGATGGACAAACCCCAAAATTGTTTGAAGGAAGTGATAAGATTTTAAGAGATTTTATCTATATTGATGATGTTATTCAAGCAAATATAAAAGCTTGTAATCCTAAAAAAAGTGGTGTTTATAACGTGGGTACTGGAAAAGCTAGAAGTTTTGAAGATATTGTAAATATACTTCAAGAGCAACTAGAAATTGATAATGGCAAAGAGTATATTCCAAACCCTTTTATAGGTCAGTATCAGTTTTTTACTCAAGCAAATATTGAAACAACAAAAGAGAATTTAGATTATGAATCAAGATTTTCGATGGAAGAGGGGATTAAAGCATATCTTCCAGAGATAAAAAGATTATTTAAAACAGAAGTGAAAAAATAGATGAATGTAAAGCTAGATAAAATTCCAAAAATATTAGTTATTGGTGATTTGATGATAGATGAATATCTATGGGGAAGTTGTGAAAGAATCTCCCCTGAAGCACCAGTTCAGATTGTAGATATAAAAAAAGAGACAAAGGTTTTAGGTGGAGCAGGAAATGTTATAAACAATCTTGTCTCTCTTGGAGCAGAAGTTGAAGTTATGTCTGTTGTTGGGATAGATGAAGCTGGAAATGAGATTAAATCAATGCTTGATACCTTAAAAGTCACCTCTTTTTTAGTTGAACAAGAGAGTAGAAAAACTTCAAGAAAAACAAGACTTATGGCTTCCCATTCACAAGTTGTAAGGTATGACAAAGAGTCAAAAGAAAATATCTCAGATAATAGTGTAAATCTTTTATTGGATAAGTTACAAATTAGATTAAATGAAGATGCCAATTATGATGTGATTTTATTGTCTGATTACAATAAAGGTGTTTTGACAAATGACTTTTTAAAAAAAGTGATTGATTTAGCAAGTTCACATAATATAAAAGTTTTAGCAGATCCAAAAGGGAAAGATTTTTCAAAATACAGTGGTGCATATTTCTTAACACCAAATAAAAAAGAAGCTGAACAAGCTTCTGATATAACTATAACAGATGAACAAAGTTTAAAAAAAGCATTAGAGATTTTAAAGCAAAAAGCAAATCTATCTTTATCTTTGATAACTCTAAGTGAGAATGGAGTAGCAGTTTTAAAAGATGATAAGGTTATTACAAAACCAACTGTTGCGAGGGAAGTATATGATGTAACGGGTGCAGGTGATACTGTACTTGCTTCTTTAGGATTTGCTTTATCTTTAGATTTGAGTATTGAAGAATCCTTGGAGTTTGCAAATCTTGCAGCAGGAATAATAGTTGGTAAACTTGGAAGTGCAACTGTAACTTTAGATGAGATAGAAGAGTACAAAGCAAGCTTACATAAAAGCTCAATTGAACTACATATTAAAGATTCAGAGCAGATAGAAAAAATCTCACAAAGATTAAAAACACAAGGTAAAAAAGTTGTTTTTACAAATGGCTGTTTTGATATTTTACATAAAGGTCATGTAAGTTATTTGAATATTGCAAAATCCTTTGGAGATATTTTAATTTTAGGATTAAATTCAGATAATTCAGTTAAAAGATTAAAAGGTGAAGATAGACCTATTAACACAGAAGATGACAGAGCATATATCCTTTCAGCTTTAGAGTGTGTAGATTATGTGGTTATTTTTGATGAAGATACCCCCTATGAACTTATAAAAAAAGTTCAACCAGATATTTTGGTAAAAGGTGCAGATTATGAGGGGAAAGAAGTAGTTGGAAGTGATATTGCAAAAGAGACTAGACTTGTAGAGTTTGTACAAGGTAGAAGTACAACAAAGATAATTGAAAAGATTCTAGGATAGATATGAAAGATGTTATAAATAAAGAGTTTCAAACCCATTTAGAGACTATACAAAAAGTTATTGAAACTATGAATGAACCTTTACAAAAAGCTTCACAACTTATAGTTGAGGCTTTAAAAAATGGAAATAAAGTTCTATTATTTGGAAATGGTGGAAGTGCAGCTGATGCTCAACATATAGCAGCAGAACTTACAGGAAGATATAAAACTGAAAGAAGAGGTTTACCAGGCATCGCTCTTACAACAGATACTTCTGCCCTTACAGCTATTGGAAACGATTATGGGTATGATAGAGTTTTTGATAGACAAGTTGAAGCTTTAGCTCAAAAGGGAGATGTTTTAGTAGGTATCTCAACTTCAGGAAACTCAAAAAATGTAATCAATGCTTTTAAAGTAGGGCAAGAGTTAGGTTGTAGTATTGTAGGATTATCTGGAAAAGATGGGGGAGAGATGAACAACTATTGTGATATAAATCTAATAGTTCCATCAAATGACACCCCAAGAATTCAAGAGATGCATATCTTATTTGGGCATACGATTTGTCAAATTATTGATAATGAATTAAGTTAAGGAGAAAAAGATGAAAAGAATTGATTTTAAAACAACAAATACTTTAGCTGAAGAGTTATTAACTCAAGGTTTAGTAACAAAGTTGGAAAAAAAATCTTTCTTTTCAAATCTTTTCTCTACAAAAGAGTTTGCAGATATATATTTTTATAATGGCTCACAATTAGATAAAGAAACAATAGAAAAAATAAAAAAAGCAAAAGTTGTAATAGTAAACTCAAAAGTAGCAAAAGAGCAAGTGTTCGCCCAAACACAAATTGATGATTCAAAGATTAAGATAATCTACCCTTCAATTAACACACAATATAGAAAACCAAAAGTTGTAAAAGAGGAGTTTATCAAAAAACATAATCTTAATAAAAAAAAGAAAATCATACTCTTTACTGCAAAAAATCTTAAAAGCTCAGGAGTAAAAGAGTTTATCGATTTAATGATATCTCTAACAGTAGATAATTTTCAGATTATAATAGCAGGTGAGAAAACACAAGTGTATAGCTTGAAGTTTCAAATCTCAAAATATAACTTTGGAGATAAACTTTTACTTTTGGAAGATTATGAGGATATGGATGAGCTTTTTTTAGCAAGTGATATTTTTATCTTACCAACATATAATAAAAACTTTGCCTCAAATATTCTAAAAGCTATGTTTTGTAAATGTGCAGTATTTATTACAAAAAACAATGCAGCTTCAGAGATGATAGATGTTTTTTCAAAAATGGAATCCCCAACAGATAGAAGTATGCAGTTTAAAGTTGATGCTCTTTTACAAAATAAAGATGACTTAAAACTTATCAAAAAACAAAATAGAAAAATTGCAAAAGAGTATACCTTAGAAAACAATCTTAAAAAATTTGATGAGATACTAAGCAGATTAGACTCTTAGTCCTCTCTTATATGTAAAAAAGAGGCAAATTTTGGTTTACCATTTTTTGTAAACCCATAATATTTAAAGGTCACAATTTCACCAACTTTAGCTGGAGAGATTCGTTGTTCTTTTGTAAAACCAGTACCAAGATTAAATACAACACCATTTTGAAGTTTAATCTTTAAACTTTTTAAAACACCAGTTTTTTTAGAGATATTTATTTTGATAACTTCCCCTTCCATATCAAAAAATTTTTTCACCTTTAAGATATTTGCACTTCTTCCCGACTCGTAATTTACTGTTGGATCTTTTATTATAACTCCCTCTCCACCTTTATTTATAATCTCTTCTAAAAATCTATTTAGGTGTTTTTTACTTTTAATAGGAGTTTGTATTATTATATGTACATTATTATTTAAGTGTTTCTCAAACCATTTTTTTGCTTTTTCTAATCTATTAAAAAAATCCCCATTTGCATTTGGCACCTCAAATATATTATAAGTGATATCTCTCCAGTTTCTAGAAGGGGTTTTATCCATTACTATACTTTGGATATTTTCAAAATCTTCTCTTTTTGTCCACAACTCCCCATCAAGTTCAAATTTTGGAAAGTTTTTTATAAACCATTTAGGAGGATATATTTTTTTGCCTTTTCTCGTATAAAGTGATTTTCCATCCCAGTATGCTCGTATCCCATCAAGTTTTTCACTCATCACCCAGTTTTTAATATCCTCTTTTTTTGTATAGGTCATTGGCTTTTGAAGTTCAATGGCAAAAGCGAAAATTGATAAAAGAAGTAGTAAAATATATTTCATAATAAAACCTTTAATATAATATTTTACATTATATAAATAAAGGCTTAGAATTAAATTAGATAATTGGGTCTAAATTTAAATTTAACTTAAGAATTAAAAGATATAATACGCGAATATTTTTCACTAAAAACTAAGGAAAGAAAATGTCAAGAAGATGTGCAATCTCAGGAAAAGGACCTATGGTTGGTAACAACGTAAGTCACGCAAACAACAAAACAAAAAGAAGATTTTTACCAAACTTAAGAACTGTAAGAGTTACTTTAGAAGATGGTTCAACTCAAAAAATCAAGATTTCTGCTAAAGAGTTAAGAACTCTTAAGAAAAACTCATAAGAGAGCACTTAGAAAAGTGCTTTCATGAGCCTCTTTAGAAAAGTAAAGAAAGCTCTTGGCTGGGAAATCCGTTCAGCCAAACCAGAATACGACCTAAACCCCTTAATATATTCCCAATTAAAACCTTTTAGACTACCTCTAGTTCTTGTTCAAGTTGTTATGATCATAGGAACAATGGGTTATATTTTTATCGATGATTTTCCAATATTAGATGCAATTTATCAAACAGGTATTACATTTACTACTGTTGGTTTTGGAGAGATAGCTCCAATCTCACCAGCTGGAAGATTTTTTACAATTACACTTATTATCTTTGGGTTTGCCCTTTTTACACTTTCAACTGCCGTATTGATTGATGCAGTTATTAAAGGTAATTTGTTTGAACTTTATAAGGAGCGAAATATGCTTTATAAAATAGCTAGGCTAAGACGACATTTTGTTATCTTTTATCACAATGAGTATACTGCCCAATTGGCAAAACAATTTAATGAAAACCATGTTCCTTTTGTGGTAGTTGATCCAAGTGATGATATTGAGCAGATTGCAAAAGAGTGCAATTATCCTTATTTTGTAAAAGAGGAGCCATATAAAGAGACTGCCTTTTTAAAATCACACTTAAGTTCAGCAAAGGGAGCTATTTCATTATCAAAAAATATCTCTAACAATATTACACTTATTGCTTCTGTAAGATTATACGAAAAAGAGCTTGGAAGAAGCCCATTTTTAGTTATTTCTAATGCAGAAACATATAATGAGAAAATAAGACTTATGAAACTTGGAGCTGATAAGGTTGTAGCAACCCCATCACTTATGGCAAAAAGAGTTACTGCAATGGCAATAAGACCAGATATGGAAAATGTACTTGAAGAGTTTTTATATAAAGCTGATACCCCAATAGATATGGAAGAAGCATTTGTAAGTGAACACTCTTGGATAGTTGATAAAGAGATAAAAGATTTAAGATTAAGGGATAGGATAAAAGTTTCTGTTATTGGAATAACTGAGAAAAAAGGAAGATTTATCCAGATGCCAAAGGGGACTACTGTTATTAGTGCTGGTTCAAAGCTACTTTTAGTTGGTAGTCAAAAAAATATATCAAAAGCAAAAAGAATGATTGCTTTAAGAAATAAACCACAGGACTTAGACTAATGTTTACAATTTTACCTATAAAAGGTTTCATAGACCAAATTGATGGTTTTTTCTGTGATGGGATTCATGCAGGATTAAAACCAAATGGAAACAATGACTTAGGGTTTATCTATAGTGATACTCTATGTGAAGTTGAAGCTGTTTTCACCCTAAACAAATTTCAAGCAGCACCTTTAAAACATTTTCAAAGATATGAAAAGGGGTTTAAAACAAATTTTGTATTAATCAATTCAAAAAATGCAAATGCCTTAACTGGACAAAAAGGGATTGATAATATTGATAAGGTTTTCTCTTCATTAGATTTTGAAGTAACAAACCCAATCATGAGTAGTACTGGAGTTATTGGAAACCCTTTACCTGTTGAAAAGATTGTAAATGGTGCAAATAGATTTGATCTTAGTTCTAAAAATGGTGAAAACCTAAGTCGTGCTATCATGACAACAGATGCTTATCCTAAAACTTCACTTTATGAAGTAAAACTTGAAGATGGTAGCTCATTTAAAATAGGTTCAGTTGCAAAAGGTGCGGGGATGATAAATCCAAACCTTGCAACTATGCTTTGTTTTATTTGTACAGATGCAGCAGTTCCAAGAGAGGATATGAGGGCTTTATTAGAAGAGAATAGTCATACAACTTTTAATGCTATTTCTGTAGATGGAGATACTTCTACAAACGATACAGTTCTATTACTAGCAAATCAAAAATCAAATGTATATGATAAAGAGGCTTTCAAAGAGGCTTTAAGAATGGTTATGCATGATATGGCTATGTTGATGGTTGCTGATGGTGAGGGTGCGAAAAAAGCTGTTGCCTTTGAAGTTGTGGGAGCTTTAAATGATGAAGAGGCAGAGATAGCTGCAAAAGCTTTATCAAACTCTTTACTTGTAAAAACTGCCCTTTTTGGAGAAGACCCAAACTTTGGAAGAATCGCTTCAACAATTGGAGCTAGTAGAGTTACTTGTGATGATGAGAAATTAGTAATAGCTTATAATAATGTTGTAGTATTCAACAAAGGTGAAATCTGTTTTGATGCAGCACAAGAGGCAAAAGCAGCAGAAGTTTTAAAAAATGACAAATACAAAGTTATTTGTGACTTAGGAATTGGTGAAGGGAAATTTACTGCATATGGATGTGACTTAGGTTATAAATATGTGGAGATTAATGCAGATTATAGAACTTAAATCTTACACCATTTTTAAGACTAGTATTGTTATAATTTAACTGAAATTCAAAAAAGGACGGAAGTTATGTTTCACGAATACAGAGATATTATAACCGAGTTAAAACAAAAAGATGGTCATTTTCACAAAATCTTTGATAGACACAATGATTTAGATGAAGAGATTGCAGATATGGAAAAAAACCATGCCGATCAGTTTGAAGTTGAAAAAAAGAAAAAAGAGAAATTAAAACTAAAAGACGAGGTGTATGACGCCATCGTAAAATATAAGAAGGAAAATAGCTAAAAAGTTTTATAAAAACGATTTTATAAAAAAGGGTGAAAGCTTTGAGCTTTCACCCTTTTTTTTTACTTACTAAACCCAATATTAAGCCTTATTTAGATAATATATCTAAATTTTATAATAAAGGCATTTATTAATGGAAAATCTCTTTGAAAACCAAGACATTATAAACATTAATATAGAAGATAGTATTAAAGCTTCGTATCTAGACTACTCTATGAGTGTAATTATTGGTAGGGCATTACCCGATGCAAAAGATGGATTAAAACCAGTACATAGAAGAATCCTTTATGCAATGCATGACTTAAATATGAGTGCGAGAGCACCATATAAGAAGTCAGCTAGGATTGTTGGGGATGTTATTGGTAAGTACCACCCACATGGTGATAGCTCAGTTTATGATGCATTAGTTAGGATGGCTCAAGGTTTCTCTATGAGAGCACCTCTTATTGATGGTCAAGGTAACTTCGGTTCGATTGATGGTGATAATGCGGCTGCTATGAGATATACAGAAGCTAGAATGACTAAAATCTCTGAAGATGTATTAAAAGATATCGATAAAGATACTGTTAACTATGTTCCAAACTATGATGATACTTTAAAAGAACCAGATGTATTACCAACAAGGGTTCCAACTCTACTTTTAAATGGTAGTGAAGGTATCGCTGTTGGTATGGCTACTAAAATCCCTCCACACAACTTAGGGGAGCTTTTAGACGCAGTTTTACATATGATTGAAAACCCAACTGCAACAGCAGATGAGCTTATGGAGTTTATCCAAGGTCCAGATTTCCCAACAGGTGGTACAATCTTTGGAAGAAGAGGTATCATAGATGCATATAATACTGGGCGTGGAAGAGTTAGAATCAGAGCTAAACACCACATCGAAACAAAAGGTAAAAAAGAGATTATTGTTCTTGATGAGTTACCATACCAAGTAAACAAATCAAGACTTATAGAACAAATTGCAAACCTTGCAAAAGATAAGCAGATTGAAGGGATTTCTGAAGTAAGAGATGAGTCTGATAGAGAAGGTATTAGAGTTGTAATTGAGTTGAAAAAAGATGCGATGAGTGAGATTGTATTAAATAACCTTTACAAATCTACACCTATGGAGACTACTTTTGGTATTATCCTTTTAGCAGTACACAATAAAGAGCCAAAAGTATTTAATCTACCTGAACTTTTAAATGTTTTCTTAGCACATAGAAAAACAGTAATTATTAGAAGAACAATTTTTGACTTAGAGAAAGCAAAAGCAAGAGCTCATATTTTAGAGGGTCTTAAAATAGCTGTTGATAATATTGATGAAGTTGTTAAGATAATCAGAGCTTCAGCAAATGACGCAGAAGCAAAAGAGAGTTTATCAGCAAGATTTGGACTTTCAGATATTCAATCACAAGCTATTTTAGATATGAGACTTGGAAGATTAACAGGTCTTCAACGGGATAAACTAGAAGCTGAATACCAAGAGCTATTAGCTCTTATTGCAGAGCTTGAAGCTATCTTAAAATCTGAAGAAAAACTAAACGAAATTATCACTGAAGAGTTAGTTGAGATTAGAGATAAATATTCAGATGAAAGAAGAACAGAAATCGAAGACTCATATGATGAGATCGATATCGAAGATTTAATTCCAAATGAGCCAATGGTTGTAACTATCACACATAATGGATATGTAAAAAGAGTTCCAATTAAAGCTTATGAAAAACAAAGAAGAGGTGGTAAAGGTAAAGTAGCTGTTACTACCCATGATGATGACTTTATTGAAAGATTCTTTGTAACAAATACTCATGATACCTTGATGTTTATTACAAATATGGGTCAATTATATTGGTTAAAAGTTTATAGAATACCAGAAGGGAGTAGGTCAGCTAAAGGTAAAGCAGTAGTTAACCTTATCAACTTAAGATCTGATGAGAAGATTATGGCTATCATCCCTACAAGTGATTTTGATGAGTCTAAGTCTTTAGCCTTCTTTACTAGAAATGGTATTGTAAAAAGAACATCTTTAGTTGAGTTTAGTAATATTAGAAGCAATGGTGTTAGAGCTATTGTTCTTGATGATAGTGATGAGATTGTTACAGCTAAGATTACAACTCCAGATACTCAATTCTTGATGATCTTTACAAGTCTTGGTCAATGTATAAGATTTGATATAGAGAAAACAAGAGAACAAGGTAGAAGCACAAGAGGTGTTAGAGGTATCAAGTTCAAAAAAGACACCGATTTTGTAGTTGATGCAAATGTTGTTGATAGTGAAGAGCAAGAGTTGTTAACAGTATCTGAAAAAGGTATTGGAAAAAGAACAACTGTAGATGAATATAGACTTACAAATAGAGCAGGTAGTGGAGTTATCTCTATGAAGCTTCACCAAAAAACTGGAAGTGTTGTAGGTGCAGTTCTTGTTGATGAAAGTATGGATCTAATGGCTCTTACATCTATTGGTAAGATGATCAGAGTTGATATGCAGACAATTAGAAAAGCGGGAAGAAATACTTCAGGTGTTATCATTGTAAATGTTGATGCTAAAGACAAAGTTGTTTCTATTGCAAAATGTCCAAAAGAGGACGATGATGAGTTGGATATTGAAAATGCAAAAACAATGGATGGTATCGATTTAACAGAGTTTAATTTAAAAGATAACAATGAAGAAGAAACTGAGACTGGTCCTCAAGAAAATCTAGATTTAAACGATGAAAAAGGAAATGAATAATGAGAAAATTTAATGTAGCAGTAGTAGGTGCTACAGGTGCCGTTGGTGAAGAGCTGTTTAGAGTTTTAAAAGAGTATAACTTTCCAATAAATAACTTAATCCCACTTGCTAGTGCAAGAAGTGCAGGGGAAAAAATTGAGTTCAATAATAAAGAGTATACAGTATTAGAATTAACTGAAACAGTTTTTGAAGAAAATGAAGTTGAGATTGCTTTTTTTAGTGCAGGTGGTTCAGTGTCTGAAAAATTTGCTAAATATGCAGTTGAAGCTGGTGCAGTTGTTATAGATAACACAAGTCACTTTAGAATGGAACCAAACGTACCATTAGTAGTACCAGAAGTAAACCCAGAAGATATTGCAAACTGGAAAGAAACAGGAATTATTGCAAATCCAAATTGTTCTACTATTCAAATGGTTTTATCTTTAAAACCATTAGATGAACTTTATGGCATCAAAAGAGTAGATGTATCAACTTACCAAGCAGTAAGTGGTGCAGGAAAAACTGGTATGGAAGAGCTTGTTAAACAGATGCAAGACTTTTTTGCTTTTAGACTTGATGAAAGTGAAAAAAATGCATTTGCTCATCAAATAGCACTAAATGTAATCCCTCAGATTGACGTAGCACAATCAAATGGATTTACAAAAGAAGAGATGAAGATGGTAAATGAAACTCAAAAAATCTTACATAAAGATGTACAAGTAGCTGCAACTTGTGTAAGAGTTCCAGTTTTAAGATCTCACTCTGAGTCTATTACAGTTACTTTTAATGATGGTGTAGAAGTAGATGTTAATGAGGTAAGAGAATCATTAGAAAGATTTGAAAATGTAGAGGTTATTGATGATTTAGCAAACAATGCTTACCCAATGCCTATTATCTCAACTGATACAGATATCACATATGTTGGTAGAATCAGAAAAGATGTTTACTCTCCAAATGTAGTACACTTTTTCAATGTTGCTGACCAAGTAAGAGTAGGGGCTGCTACAAATGCAGTAAGAATTGGGCTTAAATGGATAGAGATGGAGAGCGATATATAGATGATAGAGAGGTTTTTTGAAAGTGCAATGTGGCAGACAAGATTCTTAGTAATCTTGGCTGTTATCTTTGGACTTATAGGAGCTTTGGTTTTATTTGTAGTTGCAAGCATGGATATTTATAGTATTGCAAAATTTGCATATACTACTATAGTAACTCATGCTCACCCTGAAAATTTCCATGAAGATCTTGTAAGTGGCATAATTGGAGCAGTTGATTTATATCTTATAGCTGTTGTTATGCTGATTTTCTCTTTTGGTATATATGAGCTTTTTATCTCACCAATTGACCATGATGAAAAAGCTGTTGAGGATGATAAAGTTCTTTCAATAAAATCTTTAGACCAACTAAAAGATAAGATTGCAAAAGTTATTATCATGGTTTTAGTTGTAAATTTCTTCCAAAGAGTTTTACACACTCAATACAATGGTGCTTTAGAGATGTTATATTTCGCACTTGCAGTAGCTGCTTTATCAGTTGGACTTTTCTTTTTGGGAAAAGTTGGAAAACATTAATACTAAGCTTTAAATTAAAGCTCTTTAGGTTTTACTACTTTTACAATTTATACAAAAAGTAGATATACAAACTAATAGGTCCCATCACTTTGGGACCATTTTAAGGATTTAATAGATGTCAAAAATTTTTGTAGATGCTTGCTTTAGAAAACCAACTCCATATACACCTGTATGGATGATGAGACAAGCAGGAAGATATCTTCCAGAGTATATGGAAGTAAGAGCAAAAGCTGGAAACTTTCTAAACCTTTGCCATAACCCAGAGATGGCTTGCGAAGTTACGATTCAACCCCTTGATATAGTTGGAGTTGATGCTGCTATTTTATTTAGTGATATTTTAGTTATCCCAAATGAGATGGGTATGAAATTAGAGTTTATAAAAGGTGAAGGACCAAAATTTGATGAGCCTTTAAAAACTCAAGCTGATTTAGATGCACTTATTGGTGGTGAAGAAGCAGCTGATAAATTAACTTATGTATATGATACAATTAAACTTTTAAAACAAAAACTTCCTGAAGATAAAGCTTTGATAGGTTTCACAGGAGCACCTTGGACACTAGCAACTTATATGATAGAGGGACAAGGAACAAAAACATATAATATCTGTAAAAAAATGATGTATTCAAACCCTGAACTTTTACATAATATCCTAAGAAAAGTGACAGATGTAGTTAAGTTTTATATGGAAAAACAAATCCAAGCAGGTGTTGATGTGGTTCAAATCTTTGACTCATGGGCAGCAGCAATAGAACCAGCAAAATATGATGAGTTTTCTTGGAAATATATGGTTGAGATAGCTGATTATATCAAAGAAAAATATCCGCATATTCCTATCATAATGTTCCCAAAAGGTGTAGCAGCATTTATTGAAAGAGGTTTAGTATATGGAAACTTTGATGTATTTGGTGTAGATTGGGGAACACCTATGGCTCTTGCAAAAGAGAAACTAGGAGATAAATATGTACTTCAAGGAAATATGGAACCAACAAGACTTTACTCAAAAGAAGCAACTACAATGTGTGTAGAAGCTATCCAAAAAACTATGCAAGGTGAAGGTCACATCTTCAATTTAGGGCACGGAATACTTCCAGATGTACCAGTTGAAAATGCAATCCACTTTGTAAAAGAGTGTCAAAGGGTGAGTAAGAAGTAAGTTTGTAGCAGTTAGTAAGTTAGTAGAGTTTGTAAGTTAGTTTAAAACTTACTTTCTCATAACTTACCAACTTACAAACCTACCAACTTACAAACTAAAATGGCATACTCAAACAATATAATCTTCGGACCAGTTCCATCTAGGAGATTTGGAATCTCTTTAGGAATAGACCTTTCCCCTTCTAAAAAACAGTGTAATTTTGATTGTCTTTATTGTGAGCTTGAAAAGGCAAAAACAGTTGATACCATGACAACTTATCCAAGTGTACAAGAGGTTATAAATGCTGTAGAGGATTCTTTTTCTAAACATCCTAAAATAGATGTTATAACTATCACCGCAAATGGTGAACCAACTTTATATCCAATGTTAGATCAATTAGTAGAAAAACTAAACCACATCAAACAAAACAGCAAAACTTTGATTCTCTCAAATGGAAGTACAATCTATGATAAAAAGATATTTGATACCTTACTAAATATCGATATTGTAAAGCTATCATTAGATTGTGTTAGTCAGAAGTGTTTCAAAAAACTTGATAGAATCCATTCAGGTATAGATATAGAAAAAATAGTTGAGTCTATGATAGAGTTTAGAAAACAAACTAAAAATGAGTTTGTATTAGAGATCCTTTTTGTAAAAGATTTAAATGACAAAAAAGAGGAGATCTCTCTTTTATACGAAGCAGTAAAAAAGATAAACCCACATAGAGTTGATATAGGCACAATAGATAGACCACCAGCATATGAGGTCAAGCCTGTAAGTTTTGAGCTTCTAGAGGAAGTAGCAAACACCTTTAAAGGTATAAATGTAAACATAGCTTTTAAAAACAGACCAAAACAAACAAATACTTATACAGAAGAGGAGATAGAAGCTTTACTAAAAAGAAGACCTCTAACAAGTGAAGATATAGAAAATATGTTTGATAGTCAAAGTAAAATCTTACTTGAAAATATGATAAAAAAAGCTCAAGTTAAGCTTGTAGATAGTGGTGGTTTAAATTTTTATAAAATTTACTAATTTTTGGCAAATATTCTTGACAAAAATTTATTTTTTAAATATAATTCCATCCCATTTAAAAAGGAAGACAGATTCCGGCATAGCTCAGTGGTAGAGTAGATGACTGTTAATCATTTGGTCCCTGGTTCGAATCCAGGTGCCGGAGCCATCCAAATCCTTTTTAAATAACTTTTTTTATACACAAATTCCGGCATAGCTCAGTGGTAGAGTAGATGACTGTTAATCATTTGGTCCCTGGTTCGAATCCAGGTGCCGGAGCCACTAAACCCCTGTAAAACACCATTTTTAAGCTTTAAAAAAATAAACACTTTAATATAACTTTTTTTTAATACTTTTTAATACGTATAAAAAATTATAGTTTCTGTGTCATTAAAGAATTAAAATAATATTAAATTAGAATGACTGTAAGAAATCCACCAAATTTTTTTTTAATACATTTTTAATACAACTTTTTAAATTTATTAAACAATGTATTAAAATTATAGATATAAAAGGTTTGAGTTAATGTTAATTTTTTAGAAAATTAACATTGTTTTTATTGAGAAAATTTGCATTAAATCAAATATTTTTTTATTAAAATTTTTTTTTAAGCTAAAAATATTTGTTATTTAAAAATTAAAATATCTATATAAATTAAGATATTTAAAGATTAATCATTATTATACAAAAATCCTAAAAATTTCTTTATGTACAATCTTTATTCTTACTGCTAAACTGACTCTATAAATATTTAGAGCTTGGTAAGCGAACAATCTGCTTGATAGATTATCACTCGATAAATTATCAAGTTCTAAGTATTTATATTTAGATTGTTCGACTTACCAAAACCTACAATCTTAATATACTTACTAATTTTTATATCAATATATATTCTTATTTAAATATTTGAGTGATTTATTGATTTTTAGGAGGTATATAATAGCCCGGGAAAGTTTGGCGACCACACGAGCTATTACAAATAGATATAAAGTATAACTAAAAATATTCAAAAATTCAATACATTGTATTAGTCCAATACATATGGCACTGAGGATTAGTATTTAAAAGATATTGTACCGGAGATTTCATTTGAAGAGAATGATGGGGGATTTTTGTATTGTAATCAATTAGCCAATCAGCCATTTTTTCG